>Ga0078972_1002563_pt1 | contig 59422 bp, 59 predicted proteins | sample YelNatPaOPGAMG01_FD_67568 | JGI IMG/M metagenome (GOLD analysis project Ga0078972, IMG submission 67568) | Hot spring thermophilic microbial communities from Obsidian Pool, Yellowstone National Park, USA - OP-RAMG-01 (SPADES assembly) (version 2) | ecosystem: Environmental > Aquatic > Thermal...
ACGTGGGGGGGCAGCCAGGACGATTCCCCGGGTGTGGGGAGTGAACCCATCCATCGCGGTCAGAATCTGGTTCGGTTTTTGTTCTCTTTCCTCGTGACTTGCCCCGCCGATACCGCTGCCCCGGCGCCGACCAACCGCGTCAATCTCATCAATAAAGATAATGCAGGGTTTATTTTGTTTTGCCTGTTCGAAAAGGTCACGTACCCTGGATGCCCCCACACCCACGAATACTTCCACGAACTCGGAACCGCTAATTGAATAGAAAGGTACTCCGGCTTCTCCCGCAACGGCGCGGGCCAGCAATGTTTTGCCGGTCCCAGGAGGTCCCACCAGCAGGATTCCTTTGGGTATTCTTGCACCCACTGCCTGAAATTTTGCGCGGTTTTTCAGAAAATCAACCACTTCCTGAAGGTCCTGTTTGGCTTCCTCAATGCCGGCTACATCGGCAAAGGTCACGGTGGGAGTCGAGCCGGTATTCAGTCTTGCCCGGCTGCGGCTGAATGTATTTACCTGGTTTTTGACACTGGAGCTTGAACGCATCAGGAAGAATAAAAGAACAAAGAGCAGAAGGAAGGGAATCCAGGCTAATAGACTTGTGGAAAACCCCGAACTTGAAGAGGTGCTGGTAGCGTAATCGTCCGGTAATTTTAAGCCGAGTTGCTGGAGTTCAGCCAGATTAAGACTATCAATATTGCAGACCAGGATTGAACCGTTATTAATCTGGGTTGGATTGCCATTTACATCTATAATATTAATCGGAGAATCTCCAACCTGGGCAACCATCTGCATAATGCCGTTGCCTGTATCAACCAGTACGCTTTTCAGGTTATTCGACCGGGATAAAGCAATTGCCTGGCTGAGGTTGATGCTGATAGCATTGGCCGGGGTTGTCGGAGCGCAGGCAACCATAAATGTTCCTGCCAGCAAAACCAGTAACGCACTGATCCAGATAATATTTCGCCAGATTTTCATGCGATTGGCCTTCAACCCGATTTCAGTTGTTCACGTTTTGCATAAAATTTGAGAGCTAATTTTATTTTAACAAATCTGAGCAAGATAGTTGGTTCGGGTATCTTTTTCTGCTTATCCTTAATTTAATATAATGAAGGCAGGAAAATTAAAAGTGAGGCAGGAAATGTACAGGAGAATGCTGGTACCTCTGGATGGTTCCAAATTGGCGGAAGAGGTCTTTTTTTATGCCGGGGAACTGGCAGGTAGGCTGGATATTGACATGCATTTTTTAAACGTTTGCGATCCAGATGAAACCATGCTGCTCCCCATGCGTCAGGTGTATGTGGAGAAGGTAGCAGAGACGGTCAAAGAGAGAGCCCTGAAAATTAAAGCTGATTCCGGCGAAGCAGAAGGTGGCAGGCAAATCGAGGTGGTAGCCCGGGTAGCCACGGGATACCCGCCAGAAGAAATTTTAAAATATGCAGATGAAAACCAGATTGATATCATCTTAATGGCTACCCATGGAGCGTCCGGAGTTAGAAGATGGGCTCTGGGTAGCACAGCACACAAGGTACTGCATGCTGCAAGCGTGCCTGTCTGGCTGGTGCGCTCAGGTGTGCCTGAAAACGCTGTTCATGAAGAATGGTTCCAGAGAGGGATTATGGTACCGCTGGACGGCTCCGAGCTGGCAGAAACCGCCCTGCCTCACGCTGAAGCTCTGGCAAAACAGCGGGGATTGAAGAATGTGGAAGTCACGCTCCTCAGGGTTTGCGAGCCTATCCTGATTTCTGAGATCAGTTTTCATCTGGCACCTACCATCCATCCCACCCCCTTAACTTTTGAGGAGTATGTAAGGGGCGAAGTGGAAAGAGTGCGCAAGAGATGTACAAAATATCTCAACGGCATAGCCGAAAAGCTGAAGGCGAAGGGGATCAGGGTCAGAATCGAGGTACTATCCGGTAACCCTGCCGACGAAATTATCAGGTATGTTACGGAAAATACATTTCAATTGATTGTCATGGCCAGTCATGGTCGTTCGGGTCTCAGCCACCTGGCTTTTGGCAGTGTTGCAGAAAAGGTGTTATTATCGGTTAAAATCCCTGTATTGATTGTAACGCCAAAAGCCTGAGCCGGCTGGTTTATCGGTGCCGGACATCCTGTTGTGCCAGATTGGTTAACGCCAATCTCTCTTCGGAAAGATAAAGGCGGCCGTCTTCGGTTACCCTGACAATGTCATTCCTGATCAGAATTTGCAGAGCCGCGGGTTTATAATCCCGCAAAGCCCTGAATTCCAGCAGCCCTCTTATCCTGAAGCCCAGTTCTTCCTGGGTGCGGGCAGAAGCGGGATCTAATGCCCGGGCGTCCCGGAACATTTTAATTACCCTTAATAGTGCTCTCTTCATGAGTAATCTTGAACCGAGAAATGCCAGAGCCATCATCAGGAGTAATACCAGGATCAGGATAATTACCGGTAATGATTCATTCATAGTCCTGTTCTGATTACGTTTTTCCCTCTAACGGTCAGAAATCTGGGGATCAGATGGGAATTACAAATTTACCATCTTTATAAAACAGCTCGCCATCCACGGTCACCTCGCCGCCATTTCGCATATCGCAGATCATATCCCAGTGAATTGCAGATTCATTTTTGCCGCCGGTTTCCGGATAGCTTGCGCCGAGTGCCATGTGGAAGCTGCCGTTAATTTTTTCATCAAACAAAATCTGGCGTGTGAAGGTCGTGATTCCGCGGTTTGTTCCGAAGGCAAATTCGCCCACTCTTCTGGCTCCTTCATCAGTGTCCAGTGTCTTCAAGAGAAATTCCTGGTTCTTTTCTGCGGTGGCTTTTACAACCTGTCCCTTTTCAAACCAGAGTCTGATTCCGCTGACTTCTCTGCCATTTTCGATGGCGGGGTAAGAAAAATATACGTGACCCTCGATGCTGTCTTCAACCGGACCGGTAAAAATTTCACCATCAGGCATATTTTCGTGCCCATCGCAGTTAAGGAACTTCCTTCCTTCAACGCTCAGATAAAGATCGGTTTCCGGCGCCACGATATGAATTTTTTTCTTTCCGTTAAGCCATTCGATAATTTTCTGCTGCCAGGCTGAAAATCTTTTCCAGTAACCCACTGGATCGTTCACGTCACCGAGGCAAGCCGTAAAAACTAAGTCCTCGTATTCAGAAAGGCTCATTTCAGCATCCTGTGCATAGGCTTCCGTGGGAAAGATAGCATAAGTCCAGCGCAACTCACCACTGGCAGCCCGCTGCATAAAAGTCCGCATTAATTCGGTTCTCGATTGTTGCCGTAAAACTATTTTTGCCGGGTCAACACTGGTCAATGCCCTGGTATTGCTTTCCGCTCCGATAGAAATCCGGACATCATATGTATCCATGATCAGCTTAACCGGCGGAGGTACATGCCTTAACTGCTCATCGGAGGCAAAACGATAGAGAATTTCATCTATTCCGCGGGGAGAGACCAGCAGGAAAGGATGACCACCTGCCTGCAGTACTTTAGTATAGATGGCTTTAAGCAGGGGTTCTGCCAGGATTTCTCCCTGAATTGCCACTTTATCTCCACTTTTTATTCCAACCGAATAATTAACCAGCAATTCAGCCATTTTTTCAATGCGGACATCCTGCATCAGCGGACCTCCTTCGGTTTTCAAATTACGATTTTATTTTATCATTGTGGTCGGGCAACTAAACAGTTGATTTCAGGTGCAATATATAAGGACTTTAACTGTAACGTATCCGAATGTCAAGTTGTTTTTGATGGTAGCTTCAGAGTCTGGTTTGCCAGTCGGGCATTACGGTGTTACAATTCCTTTCGTAAACCTCTTCGGCTGGCTGGTAACCATTAACTGATTTTAAGCGTTATAATAATAAGCAAGGATACGATAGGAGAACAAAAATGTACAAACGCTGGCTTTTACCTCTAACCCTGGCGATACTGGCGATAAGCCTGGTAATCGCAGGTTGCTCCGGTTCGAACGAGACTAAAAATAAGGAAAGGGCTGAGAAATTGGCTTATACCACGGTGACGAACGAACCGACCTTTGTCTTCGATGGAATCAAGGATACCCTGAAATTGCTGGATGCTTCAAAATTACCCTCCGGGGATGGCTGGGTATTTACTTACACCTACAACAGCGCACATGCAGGTTATGGTGATAGAACCGGTATGGTAGTGGCGGAAGTAATCACACCCCATACTGCGGTGATAACGGTTCAGAATTACCGTGTTGTCTCTGCCGTCATGGATGGCAGATGGGATATGATTCTGCAGAAGATTATTGAATAACCGGATTCAGGGAACCGCTATTTAACAGCCTTCTGACTTTTGCGCAGAACGGATTATGGCATCACTCATTCTGCATATTCTAACCATTTGCTTGACATCGTGTACCCGGACGATGTCTGCACCTCTGGCGATGCCAATGGCAATTGCCGCCGCGGTCCCCTCTACCCGGTCATCCGCTGGAAGATCGAGCACCATTTTGATAAAAGATTTACGTGAGGGCCCCAGCAGAATAGGCTTGCCGAGTACCTGCAATTCATCCAGCCGGCGAATGATTTCCAGGTCATGCCGCCAGTGCTTGCCAAAACCGATACCGGGATCGATGATTAAGTTTTCTTCAGGCACTCCAGCCTGCCTGGCTTCCCGGAGACTCCAGCGGAGTGAATTTAAAATTTCTGCTATTGGATCGGTGTAAAGCGCGGTATCCCTTTTCTGGACTGCATCAAAGCCGCCGATATCCCGTTGGTTGCTCATCAGGATTAGCGGGACATTTTTACTGGCTGCCAGACTGGCAAGCCGCTGATCTTTTTTCAACCCCCACTGGTCGTTTAAAATATCAGCCCCTGCATCAATCGCGCGGCTGGCAACTTCATATTTGTAACTGTCAATGCTAAGAGGAAGATTAATTTTGGCGGCCAGCTTTTCTATTACGGGGATCACGCGCCTGATCTCTTCATCAACAGAGATTGGCTCAGCGCCCGGACGTGTTGATTCGCCTCCTATATCGAGAATGTCTGCACCATCTTCTGCCATCCGCTGAGCCTGGGTAATCGCTGCTTCAACGCTGGAAAGCCCGTCGCCTGAAAAGCTATTGGGGGAAAGATTAATGATGCCCATTACGTAAGTGCGCTCTCCCCATCTGAATTCCCTGTTTTTCAATTTTAAAGCCCCTTTATTAGTCATGGAAACCTCATTCATACAAGCAGATAATTTGTGCGTATCCAACTCATTTTAGCATATTATTTCCAGTAGATTTTAGATTCGGGGCAGCCGACCATGTGACAATTCAATTTATCGATGCGGATTCGTGCCTGGGGTTTGCCCTGAGCCAGTTTACCATGTTAGAATTTCGGTATTCAGACAATATTACCGGGAAGAGAATATGCCAGATGGAATAGAACAATTTATTCGAATTGATATGAGCAGGTTTGGAGCCTATTCACCCTGCAAATCCCCTGATGTAATAGCGCAAAAGCTGCAAATCCCCGAAAGTGAGATTATTAAGCTGGATGCGAACGAAAATCCATACGGATGTTCTCCCAGGGTCAGGCAGGCGCTCAAAGAATATCCGTACTTTAATATTTACCCGGACGCAGCACAGACCGAATTGCGCCGGTACCTCTCGGATTATACCGGCATCGGGGTAGAGCATCTGGTTGCCGGAAATGGCAGTGATGAACTAATCGATCTGCTTCTGCGGCTATTCATGGCTCCGGGTGATGAAATAATTACAGCGGTTCCCACATTTGATATGTACCGCTTTTGTGCGCAGGTTTGCTGTGGCAGGGCAATTGAGGTGCAACGTAATGCTGATTTCAGCCTGAACGTTTCTGCAATAAAGTCAGCTTTAAGCGAGAGAACAAGGGCAATTTTTATCGCCAATCCGAATAATCCGACCGGTAATCTGGTGTTAAAAACAGATATCCTGGAACTGGTAGCTACCGGCGTGCCGCTGATAATAGATGAAGCTTATTACGAATTCAGTGGCGAAACTGTCGCAGACCTTGTTCCTGCCCATGATAATCTAATTGTTCTGCGCACTTTTAGCAAATGGGCAGGACTGGCAGGTTTAAGGATAGGTTACGGAATTTTTCCAACCAGAATTGCCGAAATCCTATTAAAGATCAAGCCGCCTTATAATGTTAATCTGGCGGCCCTCGTGGCGGTAAGAGAATCTCTGAAGGACAGGGATTATCTTTTAAATACGGTGAAGAACATGATTAAGGAGCGAAGCCGCCTGTATCAAAAGCTCTCAGAATTGCATTTTTTAAAGCCCGTTCCTTCCTCTGCCAACTTCATCCTCTGTGAAGTTATCAGAGGCAGAGCCAGTGATATTCAGGATGCCCTGGAGCGGAAGGGAATACTGGTCAGATATTATAATACCCCACTCCTTAATAATTATATCCGTATCAGCGTGGGAAAGCCCGAACATACCGAAAAAGTGATTCAGGCACTTCATGAGCTAGGAGAAAGAATCGATGACGAGAAAAGCATCTATTAAGAGACAGACCCAGGAGACGAGCGTCAATCTCGAATTGAATGTAGATGGTTCTGGGAAATGGGAAATATCTACGGGAATCCGTATCTTCGATCATCTATTGTCACAATTAGCCCAGCATGGTAGATTTGACATAAGGTGTGCAGCCAATGGAGCTGATGTTCATCATGTGGTCGAGGATGTAGCGATCTGCCTGGGTAAAGCCCTTAATGAAGCTCTGGGCGAAAAACGAGGTATCGTACGCATGGCAGATGCTCTGGTGCCCATGGATGATGTGCTGGTAACGGTAGCGATTGACCTCAGTGGGCGTGGATATACTGTTCTGGATATACCTTTCGAGGATAACGACATGACGGGGTTCCCCTGCGACCTGGTAAGGCATTTTCTGGAATCGTTTGCCAGCGAAGCGAGGATGAATCTGCATGCCAGGATAGAATATGGAACCAATGATCATCACAAGGCAGAAGCCCTTTTTAAAGCTCTTGGGAGGACGCTGGATGCTGCTACACGCCTGGATTCCCGGCTGGGGATGCAGCTACCTTCCACCAAGGATTTACTGGAAAGATAGCCAGTCAGGATTTTAAAGTTGAAGGGGAATAAACACAGTTAGTCCTGTTTCAGGACATCTAATGAACCACTGTAAGAATTCTACTACCGGTTGGCTGCTAATTTTAATTGCCTTCCGGTTAATTTTTCATAGGCTTCCTGATAAATTCTGGACGTGCGTTCGATTACTTCCGGTGGAAGCATTGGGGCAGGGGGTTCTTTGTTCCAGCCGGAAGCTGCCAGCCAGTCCCGTACAGGTTGCTTGTCAAAACTGGGCTGGGATTGACCGGGTTTATATTGATTCATATCCCAGAAACGGGAGGAATCCGGTGTAAGCAGCTCATCAATCAAAATCAGCTTGTTACCGCTCAGACCGAACTCCATTTTGGTATCGGCAATGATGATGCCTCTGCTGCGGGCATATTCGCGGGCAAACTTGTAAATGTTAATGCTGGCGATTTTCATTTCTTCAGCCAGTGTGGCATCAACCACTTCTTTCATTTCTTCCATGGTCAGTGGTCGATCATGTCCCTTTTCTGCCTTGGTAGTTGGGGTGAAGAGGGGCTCGGGTAACTCCTGACTTTCCTGAAGTCCTTTGGGAAGCTGGTAGCCACAAACAGAGCCGGTTTTCTTATATTCTTCCCATGCTGAGCCGGCGAGATAACCCCTCACCACGCATTCGATATTGATTCTGGCGACCTTTTTTACCAGCATAGATCTACCAGCGAGATAGGAAGGACATTTAAATCTCTTCTTGGGAGAAATATATTCCTCAATCTGGCTTACGTCTTCAACTGAAGTGATGAGATGGTTGGGAATCATTTTTCTGGTCTGCTCAAACCAGAATTCGGATAGCCTGTTCAGCACGACACCCTTGCGGGGAATACCGCATGGCAAGACCACATCAAAAGCCGAGATTCGATCGGTGGCAATAATCAGCAATACATCACCCAGATCATAGGTATCTCTGACTTTACCCCGGACAAAAATAGGCAGCGGCAGATCGGCTTTAAGCAATACATCAGATTCCATTTCTCTTCACCTCTTTAGTTAGATTGAATCGAACGGGGTGCCAGATTGCCGGAAGTCTTGGTGGATTTTTCCCTCCACTGCGTTTCCGTTAATCCGAGACGATTGAAAATCTCATTAACGTGTCCGAGATAATACTGGTAATCAAAAATCGATTCCAGTTCTGCCGGTTTTAGATTGGCCATAACATCAGGATCCGCCTTCAGCAATGACAGGAAATTGCGATTGGAGTTCCAGGCTTTCATAGCATTTCTCTGCACCATCTCATAAGCTTTCTGACGACTAAGTCCTTTGTCAATTAAAGCCAGCATCACCCTCTGGGAAAATACCAGACCTCTGGTGAGTTCGAGGTTTTTCTTCATCCTTTTCGGGAAAACCTGCATCCCGCTGATAATTGAGGTGAATAAATTCAGAATATAGTCCAGTGCCAGACATGAATCAGGTAAGATGATCCTTTCATTTGATGAATGGCTGATATCCCTTTCGTGCCAGAGAGCTACATTTTCCAGTGCAGTGATCGAATGAGCGCGGATTAATCTCGCCAGTCCGCAAACCCTCTCACAAAGTTCCGGGTTACGTTTATGGGGCATTGCCGAAGAGCCAGTTTGTCCACTGGAAAAAGGTTCTTCAACTTCGTGGACTTCCGTCTTCTGTAAAGCTCTGAGTTCGGTGGCAAATTTATCCAGTGAACTTGCGATGATTGCCAGCGTGGTCACGAACTGTGCATGGCGATCGCGCTGTAAGATCTGGTTGGAAATTGGGGCAGGCTGTAAACCCAGTTTTGCACAGGCTTTTTCTTCAACCTCAGGTGGAACGGTAGCGTATGTTCCGACTGCTCCGGAAATCTTGCCGACTGCAATTACTCTTCTGGCCTCAGCCAGACGCCGCAGATTGCGTCGCATTTCATCCACCCAGACTGCCAGTTTCAAGCCAAAGGTGATCGGTTCTGCGTGTACTCCATGAGTGCGTCCGATCATAATGGTATATTTAAATTCAATTGCCCGGCGAGCCAGTACCTCGATCAGGTTCTTGATATCCTCCATCAGAATGTCAGAGGCTTCCACGAGCTGCAGGCTCAATGCAGTATCCATGATGTCCGAGGACGTTAATCCAAGGTGAATATAGCGGGCTTCCTCTCCTACACTTTCTGCTACTGCGCCTAGGAAGGCGGTCATATCGTGATGGGTTTCCTTGAGGATTTCCTCCATGCGCTTGATATTACAGCGGGCTAATTTAATTTTGGGCATTGCATTGCGGGGAATTACTCCCAATTCAGACCAGGCATCACAGACAGCGATTTCAACATCGAGCCACTTGTTGAATTTATTCTCGTCAGACCAGACGCGTTTCATTGCGGGGCGTGAATAGCGTTCAATCACCTTTTAGCTCCTTGCAAGGTCACTTCTGAATTTATCGTATAATTCACGTATATTATTATACTTGAGTCCTAAAATTTCAGCAGCCAGGTAGGCGGCATTCCTGACTCCCCAGGAACCGACTGCCATGCAGGCTACCGGGATGCCTGCCGGCATCTGTACAATTGAGTAAAGGGCATCAATTCCTTTTAACTCGCTGGTAGCCAGTGGAACTCCAATAACCGGGATGGTGGTCCAGCTCGCAAGCACTCCCGGAAGATGTGCGGCGCCCCCTGCGGCTGCAATAATTACTTCAATTCCACGGCTGCGGGCAGATTGGGCATAATCACGTGCTTTTTCGGGCGTGCGGTGAGCCGAAATTACGTTTACTTCACATTCAATGCCCAGATTTTTTAAAATGTCTAACGCTGGTTGCATCGCCTCAGAATCAGATTTAGATCCCATGACTATACCGACTAATGGCATGTCAACTTCATCTCCTCTTTCCAGATTTGGAGTATTTGCTATTGTTATGGGTCCTGTTTATTTGAACAGGGCAATGTCTTGCCGGTAATGGGCTCCTTCGAATTTTATCCGGTTAATGTTGGAATAGATCTTTTCTCTGGCTTCGGTTACAGTCTTACCCAGTGCCACTACTGTCAGTACTCTGCCTCCGCTGGTGACAACCTGACCTGGTTTATCGCCGGGACGGGTGCCAGCATGGAAAACGATGAGATCTTCATCGAGCGCATCCAGACCGGTTATCGGCAGTCCCGTCCGGTAGGTACCGGGATATCCGCTGGAAGCCATCACCACACCCACACAGACTCGATTATCCCATTCCGGTTTCACCTGGTCAAGGGTGCCATTGACTGTCGCAAGAATAATTTCCATCAGGTCTGATTTTAACCGTGGCAGTATAACCTGGCATTCAGGGTCGCCGAAACGGACGTTATATTCGAGCAATTTGGGCTGGTCTGCTGCTGGTAGATTGATCATCAGGCCTGCATAAAGAACTCCTCTGTAAGGTCTGCCCTCCTTTTCCATGGCGGCAACGGTGGGCTTGATGATATTATCCAGAACACGCTTCTCAAGTGAAGGAGTCAAAAAATAGGGTGGGCTGTAGCTACCCATGCCCCCGGTATTGGGTCCCTGGTCATGGTCGTTTACTCTTTTATAATCGCAGGCGGCAACCAGTGGCAGAACCGATTTGCCATCGGTGATGGCAAAATAGCTCATTTCTTTGCCTTCCAGCTTCTCTTCGATGACAACTTTATCCCCTGCTGCGCCGAATTCCCTGGTTGTCATAATTCTCGAGAGTGCTTCGATTGCCTGTTGCTGTGTGTCGGTGACAACTACGCCCTTACCTGCCGCCAGTCCATCGGCTTTAATTACCACAGCAGATTTCTGCTGGCGTACGTATTCTGTGGCCTCCGTGAGAGAGGAGAAAGTCCGGCTTTTAGCACAGGGTATGCCGTATTTCTGGAAAAGATCTTTTGCAAAAGCCTTGCTTGCCTCAAGCTGGGCTGCGTTTTTTGAAGGACCAAAAATCGGCACGCCCCTTTTCTGGAAGTAATCTGTAATTCCTTCTGCAAGGGGATTTTCGGGACCTACAATAATAATATCCACGCCGTGTTTTTTGACCGCCTCTGCCAGCGATTCAAAGTCGTTAACCCTGATATCAAGGTTGGTAGCTATCCTTGCAGTGCCAGCATTCCCTGGAGCTACATAGATAGAATCGATTCTGGGGCTCTGGGCGACCTTCCAGACAATAGCATGTTCGCGAGCTCCACTTCCGATAACCAGTACTTTCACTTCGCTACTCCCATTCTATTGTGGAGGGGGGTTTGGAGGTAATATCATATACAACCCGGTTGACCCCGGGTACTTCATTTACTATGCGGCTGGAGATCCTGGCTAAAAGATCATAGGGAAGTCTTGCCCAGTCGGCAGTCATTGCGTCGTCGCTCGTGACTGCCCGGATAGCTACCAGATAACCGTATGTCCGGTAATCACCCATAACACCGACTGATTTAACATCCGTCAGAACCGCAAAACTTTGCCAGAGCTGCCGGTACAGTCCTGCGGTACGAATTTCACTCATGACGATATAGTCCGCTTCACGGAGTATTTCGAGCTTTTCTCTGGTTACTTCCCCGATAATGCGTATCGCCAACCCGGGCCCCGGGAAAGGCTGTCTCCAGACCATTTCGTCGGGCAGACCAAGCTCTGATCCGACTCTGCGAACCTCATCTTTAAACAGTGAGCGCAGGGGTTCCAGCAACTGCAAAGTCATATCGGATGGCAAACCGCCGACGTTGTGATGCGTCTTGATTTTGGCTGCGGCGAGGTTACCCGAAGAGGCGCTTTCGATTACATCCGGGTAAAGGGTCCCCTGAGCCAGGAAGTCAACCCTGCCGATTTTGCGTGCCTCTTCTTCGAACACCCGGATGAATTCTTCGCCGATGATTTTACGTTTCGCTTCGGGGTCGTTAACACCTTTAAGTTTGTTTAAGAATCTATCCGCTGATCTGGAGAGAATAATGTTCATCCCCAGGTTACTGCGGAAGACCTCAAAGGTCTGTTCTACTTCATTTTTTCTCATCAGACCATGATCAACAAAGATGCAGGTCAACTGGTTACCAATTGCCCGGTGTATCAGAGTAGCGGTAACGGAGGAATCAACTCCACCGGAAAGGGCGCAGATAACCTTGCCGTCTCCGACCTGCTCGCGAATACGAGAAACGCTTTCCTCAATAAAATTGCCGATGGTCCAGTTGCCCTGGCAGCCGCAAATACAGAAAAGGAAATTTTTCAGGATATTTTTCCCTTCCGGGGTATGCACAACTTCCGGATGAAACTGCAACCCAAAAATGTGTTTATCATTACCCATCACGGCTATCGGAGTATTTTCAGTATAAGCCAGCGACTGAAATCCGGGCGGCATTTCTTCGATTCTATCTCCGTGGCTCATCCAGACTGCCATTGATTCGGGCATTCCCTGAAATAACGGAGAATCTGGTTTGCTCACGTGCAAATCCGCATGCCCGTATTCTTTTTTTGTACCGGGTGCTACCCTGCCTCCCAGTTGATATGTAATTACCTGCATACCGTAACATATCCCGAGGACAGGCAAATGACTTTCATAGACGTAAGAGGGTGCCAGGGGAGCATTTTCTTCATATACGCTGGCTGGTCCGCCGGATAAAATGAATCCCTTCGGATTTAACGGGGCGATTTTCTCCCAGGGGGTATCGTGCGATACCAGCTCACAGTACACCTGAAGCTCGCGCACCCTTCTGGCAATCAGCATGCTGTACTGAGATCCAAAATCAATGATAATAATAGCTTCAGTTTTATTTTGTGCTACCTGCTGGCTTGACTGAAGCGGACTTCGTCCGGTTTTCTCTTCTGCTATTTCCAGATAGGTTGAAACTTCGATGTCGTTGCTGGTTGCTACCCTGTGACTTGTAATAGAGGTCAAATTGGACGGATTTCCAACTGTATCCATTTATAAAAAGCTTATCATTGTGATATACTTACGTCAAGTGGTACAGCTGATAATCCACAGGTGACCACTTCTTTGTATTATTCCGATCCATCTGCAGCAAATTAAATTTCATAGAGGGGAGATTAGCGGGTGATGAATTTTTCAGAAGAAGTTTGTAAGCAGATCGAAGAAGGCGTCAAAATTATCAGGAGAGGTGGGGTAATTGCTTTTCCGACAGATACGGTCTATGGAGTTGGAGCAGGAGCCTACATCGAGGAGGCAATCGCAAAGGTATATCAGGTCAAAAATCGACCCCGCAGTATGGCTTTGCCACTGCTTCTAGCTGATGCCTCCCAGTTACATGAGGTGGCTTCACATATTTCGCCAAGCGCATGGAAGTTAATCAAAGCCTTTTTGCCCGGGGGATTAACACTGGTCGTTTACCGTTCCAGAATTATCAATGATATTATCACTGCTGGCGGTGATACGGTTGCCGTCCGCATTCCAGCTCATCCGATACCGGTCGCTCTTATCAAGGAGAGCGGAATGCCACTGGTAGGAACCAGTGCCAACCTGAGCGGACAACCGGCACTTTTTACTTATGAGGATGTAAGGAAGCAGATCGGCGACAGGGTTGATTACATTGTTGAAGGTGGTCCTCCTCCAGCAGGAAAGGAATCCACGGTTGTAGATGTGACCGGGGATGTACCGGTTATTTTGCGGCAGGGAGCCATTCCCAGAGAAGAACTGGAGAAAGTCGTGGAGATTGCCTGAGGCTCAGGTCTTCTGCCGATGAAAGGGAAGATAGACTTATGAAAATTGCAGTCGGTTCTGATCACAGGGGTTTAGAATACAAGAAACTGGTGATAAATTTGCTCGAACGTTCAGGTTTTGAAGTAAAGGATTTTGGTACTTATACGGCTGATTCGGTTGATTACCCGGATATTGCCAGAACGGTCTGTGAGGCGATCCTGAAATCGGGTTATGATTTCGGAGTTTTGATCTGTGGCACGGGAATCGGCATGAGTATTGCCGCAAATAAAGTCAAAGGCATCCGGGCTGCCCTGTGCTGTGACGCATTCAGTGCTGTCCGGGCCCGTCAGCATAATGATGCAAATGTGCTGTGCCTGGGGGCGGATCGGGGCGATTCCGGGGTGGCGGAAATCCTCAGGTCTTTTTTTACCACGCAATTTGAAGGCGGCAGGCATCAACGCCGCGTTGATAAGATGCACGCGATGGAAAAAGCCGATTGCTAGTTTGACAACAATGGAAGGATGATATTAAAATATATGTAATTTCTGCGAGGGCGTAAAATTTAAAAATGATACCTGAGAACTGGAACACCAGACTTGAAATTATCGTACTTGTGGCGCTGCTGCGCAGCGGGCCTGGTGTGTTTCCAGTTCGGACATGAAACGCCCTGAAGTTGTTCGAACATCAAGGAATTCCAGGCCCAGGAGAAAAAACTCCTGGGCTTTTGCATATGGGGTTGAAGAACTGAAACAGCATCGCTGAAGAGAACGGATAAATTGACAATGAAAATACACTATGTTATGTTTTGTTTTAAGGTTTGGCAAGCATTGTGTTTCAGGAATGGATCGTCCTCAGAAGGACGTTTCTTTTTTTAATACCATGAGAAGGGAAGGTAGCAATGCGGAGTGATGTAATCAAGAAGGGTATCGAGCGTGCTCCACACAGGGCATTATTATATGCCGTCGGGTGCACGAGGGAGGAATTTGATAAACCGTTTATCGGCATTATCAACAGCTACAGTGAGATTGTTCCGGGTCATATTCATCTGAGAGAAATATCTCAGGCAGTGAAGGACGGCGTCAGAAGTGCTGGAGGTGTCCCCTTTGAGGTAAATACCATCGCAATCTGTGATGGGATTGCCATGAATCACTCGGGAATGAAATACAGTCTCCCCAGCCGTGAATTGATCGCCGATTCAGTTGAACTGGTGGTTGAAGCCCATGCTTTTGATGCCCTCGTTTTTATTCCTAATTGCGATAAGATTATCCCGGGCATGTTGATGGCTGCGTTAAGGTTGAATCTACCCGCGATTTTCATTAGCGGTGGACCGATGTTGGTGGGTAGAGTCGGGATGCAGGATGGCAGTCGCATTGTAGATTTGAGTTCAACTTTTGAGGCGGTTGGCAAAACCGCCAGCGGAATAATGAGCGAAAATGAATTAAGCCGTCTGGAAGAGGCTGCCTGTCCCGGTTGCGGTTCGTGCGCGGGCATGTTCACAGCCAATACCATGAATTGTCTTACAGAGGCGGTGGGGCTAGCACTTCCAGGAAACGGGACAATTCCTGCCGTGAATATGAGGCGCCGCCGTTTGGCAAAGGAAGCCGGTCAAAGAATTCTGCAATTGCTCGCTGAAAACGTGCGTCCCCGTGATATCATAACCAGAGAGTCTGTTCAGAATGCCCTGACCGTGGATATGGCACTGGGTGGTAGTACAAATTCTATTCTACATTTCAAAGCCATTGCTTATGAAGCCGGCATTGATTTTCCACTGAGCATGGTAAATGAGATCAGTGAAAAAACCCCGTATATCTGCCGCCTGAGCCCTGCAGGTGAGCATCATATCGAAGATCTGGATCGCGCCGGCGGGATACCTGCTGTAATGAAACAGATTAAAAGCCTTTTGAGCACAGGTACGAAGACTGTCACGGGAAAAACCACCGGACAGATTGCCGATGAGGCTATGGTGGTTGATGAAGAAGTGATCAGACCGGTGAGCAGGGCGTATTCTCCCAAGGGAGGAACAGCCGTATTGTTTGGAAATCTGGCTCCCGAGGGAGCAGTGGTAAAACGTGCAGCGGTGGTTCCGGAGATGCTGGTTCACAGCGGTCCGGCCAGGGTCTTTGATTCTGAAGAGGAAGCAACAAGAGCTATTATGAATCATGCAATCCAACCGGGGGACGTAGTGGTTATCCGCTACGAAGGGCCGAAAGGCGGTCCCGGCATGAGGGAAATGCTGACTCCCACTTCCATGATTGCCGGAATGGGACTGGATAAACAGGTAGCCCTGATTACAGACGGTCGTTTTTCCGGAGCTACCAGGGGGGCTTCTATCGGGCATGTCTCTCCCGAAGCAGCCAGCCGGGGTCCCATTGCGGCAGTGAGAAATGGCGATATTATTTCCATAGATATACCCAATTATAAGCTGGAATTAAAGTTGAGCCAGCGGGAAATTGAGAGCAGGCTGGCGTCACTCCCGGCATTTGAGCCACGCATCAAGACCGGCTTTCTGAAATACTACATCGAGAGGGTAACTTCAGCCAGTACGGGGGCTGTTTTTAAATAATTGAGAAATTAACTGCTAAAGGGATGGAAGATGAAACTGACCGGCGCACAGATACTTTGCGAAAGCCTGCTTAGAGAAGGTGTAGAGGTTATTTTCGGCTTCCCCGGGGGGGTTGTACTGCCTTTGTTTGATACCTTTCCCCAATATCCAAAGTTACGGCAGGTACTGGTGCGCCATGAGCAGGGCGCAGCGCATGCTGCCGATGGATACGCCAGAGCGACGGGGAAAGTCGGGGTCTGCCTGGCTACTTCAGGCCCGGGAGCAACCAATCTGGTTACGGGTATTGCCAATGCATATCTGGATTCTGTCCCCGTAGTAGCGATCACCGGTCAGGTAGCCAGACCGTTTATCGGCAAAGACGCTTTCCAGGAAGTGGATATCACAGGAATCACATTACCGATTACCAAGCACAATTATCTGGTACTTGAGACTGGCAAATTAGCCCAGGTTGTTAAGGAAGCTTTCTATCTTGCCAGGACGGGTCGTCCCGGTCCGGTTTTAATTGACATTCCGAAAGACGTCTTTATTGAAGAGGTTGAATTTAAATATCCGGAAAAAGTCAATCTACCCGGGTATAATCCCACTTTGCAGGGACATCCGGCTCAAATTAAACGGGCGGCAGAATTGATCAATAATGCCTGTCAAAAGCCGGTGATCATCGCTGGACGGGGCGTGATTATCTCTGGAGCTTTTGATGAACTGAAGCAGCTTGCAGAGACTGCTCAGATTCCTGTGGTGACTACCTTACTGGGCATCGGGTCGTTCCCTGAATCCCATGCCTTAAGCTATGGTATGCTCGGTATGCATGGTATGGTATATGCCAACTGGGCAGTGGATTCTGCCGACCTGATTATCGCAATTGGCATGCGCTTTGATGACCGGGCTACTTCCAAATTCAGTGAATTTGCTCCGAATGCCCGCATCATTCACATAGATATTGACCCGGCAGAAATTGGCAAAAATATCCGTGTTGATGTCCCGATTGTAGGAGATGTAAAAAAGGTTCTTGAGCCTTTGCTCAAACTGATACGTCCGAATCAACACCTGGAATGGGTTCAGCAACTGGATACCTGGCGTAAAGAGCATCCCATGGTCAGTGCCAGGATCAGAAATGCCACAACATTGTTACCTCAGTTCGTCATCAGGAAGATTTACGAGGTGACCCGCGGAAATGCGATTATCGTTACCGGCGTGGGGCAAAATCAAATGTGGGCAGCCCAGCATTACTGGTATGATCGTCCGAACACGTTTATCTCTTCCGGTGGACTGGGAACCATGGGCTTTGAACTGCCCGCCGCGATGGGAGTAAAGATCGGCAAACCAGAGGAAATTGTCTGGTGCATTGCCGGAGATGGCGGTTTCCAGATGACCCTGCATGAACTGGCTACAATCGTCCAGGAGAAACTGGCGGTTAAAATCGCCATCATCAATAACGGTTATCTCGGTATGGTAAGGCAGTGGCAGGAATTGTTTTACCAGAAGCGCTATGTTTGTACACCGCTTTCCTGTCCGGACTTTGTAAAACTGGCGGAAGCTTACTGCATTCCTGCTTTGAGGGTAAAACGCAAGGAAGAGGTGATACCTGCCGTAGAAAAAGCCATGGAAACGGATGGTCCTTTCCTGATTGATTTTGTTGTTGAGCCGGAAGAGAATGTGTATCCGATGGTACCGGCTGGAGAGTCTCTGGCAAAAGTGCTGGAAGAACCACAGAAAGAGGCGCAGATATGGTCTCAACAAAACACACCTTAGTAGCTCTGGTAGAGGATAAACCAGGAGTCCTGAATCGCATGGTCAGCCTTTTCCGGCGGAGAGGATTTAATATTGCCAGTATTGCTGTTGGTGACAGTGAGATTCCGGGGCTGGCGAGGGTGACTTTTGTGGTAAATGGAGATCTGACCGTGGTTGAACAGGTCAGAAAGCAACTTCTGGGTAAGATCGTGGAAACGGTGAAAGTCTCGGATTTGACAGATGAGGATATCGTGGTCCGCGAACTGGCGCTAATCAAAGTCAAAGCCCAGGCGGGGAGCCGCAGTGAAATCATTCAGATCGTGGATATCTTCAGGGCTGACATTGTTGATGTTGCGCAGGACTCGCTGACCATTGAAATTACAGGCACTGAAGATAAAATTAATTCGTTCCTGGATTTGATCAGACCTTTCGGTATTAAGGAACTTGCCAGGACTGGCAGGATTGCCATGACGCGTGGCTCCACAGGCAGCGAAGAGAAATCTGTGAAAAATGCGCAGGAATCTTTAGAAAACTAATATGAATTAGCTTAATATTACGAAGCTAATTCTACCCGGGATAAAGGAGGAATAGCTTAATGGCGAAAATTTATTACGATAATGATGCAGATTTAAAAATCCTGAAGGGGAAGGTAATCGGGATCGTCGGGTATGGAAGCCAGGGTCATGCTCACGCGCAGAACCTGAGAGATAGCGGTTGTGAGGTTATTGTGGCAGATGCAGAGGAGTCACCCGGCTGGAAAGCTGCCAGAGAAGCCGGATTTAACGTTATGAGTGCCGGGGACCTCGCTGCGAAGGCTGATATTATCGTCATGCTGGTACCGGATGCGATCCAGAAGACGGTGTATGAGGAATCCATCGAGAAAGGCCTGAAAGCCGGCAAGATGCTGATGTTTGCCCATGGTTTTAATATTCACTACGGGCAGATTATCCCTCCCAAAGATGTGGATGTTACCATGATCGCTCCCAAGTCACCAGGGCACATGGTGAGGCAGGTCTATACTGAAAAATCCGGTACGCCAGCCTTGATTGCGGTTCATCAGGACGCTACAGGTAAAGCAAAGGATATCGCTCTGGCGTATGCCAAGGGACTCGGCTGCACCCGGGCTGGAGTGCTGGAAACAACCTTTGGCGAAGAAACTGAAACCGATCTTTTCGGCGAGCAGGCGGTTCTCTGCGGAGGTGTTTCCGCACTGATTAAAGCTGGATTTGAAACGCTGGTCATGGCAGGTTATCAGCCTGAGGTAGCATATTTCGAATGTTTGCACGAATTGAAATTGATTGTTGACCTGATTTATCAGGGCGGATTGAGCTGGATGCGCTATTCCATCAGCGATACCGCTGAATATGGCGACTACACACGCGGGCAGCGCATCATCAACGATGATGTACGGGCTGAAATGGAAGAAATCCTGGCTGAAATCCAGGATGGGCGTTTCGCCAGAGAGTGGATCCTGGAAAATCAGGCTGGGCGTCCGGTTTTCAATGCTTTGAGACGTCAGGAACAGGAGCACCTGATTGAGGATGTGGGGAAAGAATTGCGTTCCATGATGTCATGGCTTAAACCGCCCAAGAAATAGGGCTAGTATGGCAGGTGTATGCTCAAATAGAAAATGTAGAGCAGGCGAAAGCAGTTGCTCTCTATGAATTCAGGAAGATTTTTCCTTACGGTATAAAGGTACATATGGATGCCCAGAGGACGTCGGGAATCTGGATTGTGCGCGTCGTCTGGGGGTCTCCGGCACGGGAGTACGAGTATCGGATCGACGCGGAGTCCGGTAAGGCATGGAAAATAAGGTGAAGAACACAGGGGAAAGGCAAATGGAGAGAGTTATTGTTTTTGATACAACTTTAAGAGATGGTGAACAGGCAGCCGGCGGCACTCTAAACGTTCAGGAGAAACTGGAGATTGCACGGCAACTGGAAAAGCTCAGGGTAGATGTTATCGAAGCCGGATTCCCGATCAGTTCTCCGGGCGATTTTGAAGCCGTGAGCCTGATTTCAAAAGAGATACGTACTCCCATCATCTGTGCCCTGTCTCATGCCAATCCCCAGGCTATTGATCGAGCCTGGGAGGCGGTGAAAGGGGCAGCAAATCCCAGGATCCATATCTTTCTTTCTTCATCCGATATACACCTGATGCACCAGTTGAAGAAAAGCCGGGACGAAATCCTGCAGACTTCCCGTGACATGGTGGCGAGGGCGAAGAAGTATACCTCTGATATCGAATTTTCTCCAATGGATGCCAGCCGCACCGATCCGAAGTACCTTTATCAGATACTTGAAGCGGTGATTGAGGCGGGTGCTACCACCGTCAATATCCCTGACACGGTGGGATATGCGATTCCCGATGAATGGGGAGCCCGCATCGAGGGTATTTTCAAAAACGTGCCGAACATCCATAAAGCGGTGGTGAGTGTACACTGCCATAATGATCTCGGACTGGCGGTGGCCAACAGTCTGAAGGCGATTTTGCATGGCGCAAGACAGGTGGAGTGCACGGTCAATGGAATCGGAGAGAGAGCCGGCAATGCTTCAATGGAAGAAATTGTGATGGCGATCAAAACCCGGAAAGATTTCTTTAATCTTTACACGGGAGTGGATACCACACAGATATACAGCACTAGCAGGCTGGTGAGTGAATTGACCGGTTTCCTGGTTCAGCCAAATAAGGCGATTGTTGGTGCCAATGCCTTCCGTCATGAATCAGGTATACATCAGGATGGTGTGATCAAAATGCCCATAACCTATGAGATCATTGATCCAAAGGAAGTGGGCATCCCTGCTTCCAGCCTGGTGCTGGGAAAACTGAGCGGAAGGCATGCTTTTAAAGAAAGGCTGGCTGAATTGGGTTACACTTTAAGCGAGGAAGATTTTAACCGGGCATTTCAGGGGTTCAAAGATCTGGCTGACAAGAAAAAGGATATCACCGATAAGGATATTGAGTCGGTGGTTGCCCAGCAGAAGAGAACGCTATCCGAGGTTTACCATCTGGATATGGTGCAGGTTTCCTGCGGGAACGGTATGCCCACAGCGGCGGTGCGTTTGATTGGCCCGGATGGTAAGGTCGTCGCTGATGCTTCGCTAGGAACCGGACCGGTGGATGCGGTCTATAAAGCGATCAACCGGATAGTGGGCGTACCGAACAAGCTGACCGAGTTCAGCGTAAAATCGGTTACGGAAGGAATTGATGCAATCGGAGAAGTGCTCATCAGGATTGAGAGCGATGGCATCACCTACACTGGTAGAGGTGCGGATACAGATATTATCGTAGCCAGCGCCCGGGCTTACATGAATGCCCTGAACCGGTTACTCGCAGCCAAAAAAGGGGCAAAATGATTTAATTCAGGTGAATGACCTGTTTGCAGCCTGAAAATTGGTAGCCTTTGTTAGTGAAATACTGGAGATGGTAAGAATATGATGACTCTGGCAGAAAAAATTCTGGCAGCTCATGCTGGTAAAAAAGAGGTCAGTGCCGGCGAATTTATTAATTGCAGGGTTGACCTGGTGCTTTCCAATGATATTACAGCTCCCATAGCCATTCGCGAATTCAGGAAGCTGGGGGTGAAGGTTTTCGATCCTGGCAAGATCGTGATGGTGCCGGATCATTTCGTGCCAAATAAAGATATCAACTCAGCCGAACAGGCAAAGTTGATGCGGGAGTACGCACGGGAACAGGGTATTATCCACTTTGAAGTGGGGCAGATGGGGATTGAGCATGTGCTGCTGCCGGAGAAAGGGCTGGTATTACCCGGTGATGTGGTGATCGGTGCCGATTCCCACACCTGCACTTATGGAGCGCTGGGAGCTTTCTCGACCGGCATGGGCTCCACAGATATTGCCGTGGCGATGGCTACGGGTGATATCTGGATGAAGGTGCCGCCGACCTTAAAATTCATCTTTCACGGCAAAGCAGGGAAATGGGTGAGTGGCAAGGACCTGATCCTCTACACCATCGGTCAGATTGGAGTTGACGGGGCACTTTATGCCGCTATGGAGTTTGCCGGGGAAGCGATTTCCGCTCTCTCTATGAGTGGACGTTTTACCATGGCAAACATGGCGATTGAAGCCGGTGGCAAAGCAGGACTTTTCTATGTTGATGAGAAAACTCTGGAGTATATCAAGCCCCGCGCCAGACGTCCTTACCAGATATATGAACCTGATCCTGATGCGGTTTATGCCAGGATTTTTGAATGGGATGCCGGAGAAATTGAGCCGCAGGTGGCTTTTCCGCACCTGCCGTCCAATGTGAAACCGGTCAGCCAGGCACGAAATATTCAAATTGATCAGTCGGTGATCGGCAGTTGCACCAACGGACGTCTGGAGGATCTGCAGATTGCTGCCGCAATATTGAAAGGCAGGAAAGTTAATCCTCATGTCAGGTGTATCATTATCCCGGGAACCCAGCAGGTATACCTGGAGGCACTTAAGGAAGGACTGATCGAGATATTTATTGAAGCCGGAGCAGTGGTAAGCACGCCGACCTGTGGGCCGTGTTTGGGAGGTCACATGGGAGTGCTGGCGGCAGGAGAACGTTCGATCTCAACCACCAACCGCAATTTTATCGGACGCATGGGCAGTCCGAAATCAGAGGTATATTTATCCAATCCGGCAGTAGCTGCTGCCAGTGCGGTGGCTGGCTGGATCGTTTCACCTGATGATCTCAGGTAAGTGTTAGTCGGTTTATGGTTAATTGGTGAATTGAACCTGATCAGGGAGGGTATTGATGATATTAAAAGGCAGGGTTCATAAATATGGGGCAAACGTGGATACAGATGTGATTATCCCCGCCCGCTACCTGAATGTTTCTGAGCCTGCTGAACTTGCGAAGCATTGCCTGGAAGACCTTGATCCGAAATTTACCAGCAAGGTGAAGCCGGGTGATATTATCGTGGCGGAAACAAACTTCGGCTGTGGTTCTTCCCGTGAGCATGCTCCTCTGGCTATCAAATCTGCCGGAGTATCCTGCGTGATAGCCAAGAGCTTTGCCAGAATTTTCTTCCGCAATGCGATCAATATCGGTCTCCCACTTCTCGAAAGTGAAGAAGCAGTGGACAGAACACAGGATGGAGATATTCTGGAAGTAGATTTGTCCAGAGGACGGATAGTAAATCTAACCCGTGGGCTGGAGTTTACTGCCAGACCTTATCCTCAATTCATGTCAGAATTAATTGCGGCGGGGGGATTGATTGAATATACCAGGAAAAGATTAGTTGAAAGGAGAAGTTGAATTGAAATTTAAGATTGCTGTTTTACCGGGTGATGGTATTGGTCCTGAGGTACTTGATGAAGGAATCAAGGTTCTGGAAGCCGTGGGGAAAAGGTTCGGACACAGCTTTGAGCTTACCAGAGGATTAATCGGCGGCGTGGCGATTGAAGCTGAAGGGACAGCTTTATCTGACGATACATTGGAAATGTGCAAGACCAGAGATGCTGTACTCTTCGGTGCGGTCGGTGATCCCAGGTACGATGATCCGCAGGCTAAAATTCACCCAGAAGATGGATTGCTGGCAATCAGGAAAGGATTGGGACTTTTTGCCAATCTCCGCCCGGTCAAACTTTATCCGGAGCTGGTTAATGCCACTCCTCTCAAGCCGGAGATAGTAAAAGGAACCGATTTTATCGTCGTCCGTGAGCTGACCGGAGGTCTTTATTTCGGCCGGCCAAAAAGACAATGGACGACTTCAAAGGGTCGCCGGGCTGTGGACAGTATGGCATATTCGGAGCAGGAGATAGAACGAATTGTGCGGGTTGGCTTTGAACTGGCACGCAAGCGACGCAAAAAACTGACCTCTGTGGATAAAGCCAATGTCCTGCAGTCTTCGCGGTTATGGAGGCAGGTTACAATGGAGGTCTCCAGAGAATACCCGGATGTCCAGCTTGATCATATGCTCGTTGATACTGCTTCGATGCGGTTTATCCAGAGCCCTACCTCTTTTGACGTGGTGGTCACTGAAAACACCTTTGGCGACATCCTGACCGATGAAGCTTCAACACTGACCGGTTCAATGGGCATGATGCCTTCTGCCAGTTTGGCGGGGATTCCTAGAGAAGGGCAGAGGGTAATGGGTTTCTATGAGCCGATACACGGCAGTGCTCCTAAACGGGCAAATCAAAACCTGGTCAATCCGATTGCTACGATTTTAAGCGTGGCGATGATGTTCAGATATTCGCTGGCACTGGAGAAAGAGGCACAGACCATTGAGGCAGCGGTAGCCGAGACACTCAAAGAAGGGTACCGCACCTACGATATCATGAGCGAAGGCTGTATCAAAGTGGGTACCCGTGAAATGGGAGATGTGATTGCCAGCAAGATAAAGAAAGGCATCTGAGATTATTCATTTTGGTGGGCTGAAAGCGAGCGCAGTTAAGTGAGAGGACTTTGATGGTAGCTGTACAAATTTACGATACCACACTCAGGGATGGAGCACAGCGGGAAGGGATTTCTTTTTCTGGCGTGGATAAGTTGCACATTGTGCAGAAACTGGATGAGCTCGGTATTCAGTACATCGAAGGTGGCTGGCCGGGGTCAAATCCCAAAGACGCAGAGTTTTTCTCACAGGTGCGCAGGCTGTCTATAAAAAATGCCACTGTGGTCGCTTTTGGCAGTACGCGGAGAGCCAGGATCAGGGCGGAAGAAGATGCCAATCTGCAGGCTCTGCTGGATACCGGGATGCGGGTCGTAACACTGGTGGGCAAGAATTCGATATTACAGGTTACCCAGGTATTGCGCACTACCCCGGAAGAAAACCTGAAGATGATCGAGGACTCCATACGCTATCTGCGCAGCAAAGGTCTAACGGTATTCTTTGATGCCGAGCATTTCTTTGATGGCTTTAAAGCCGATCGATCATACGCGATGAAATGCCTGGAGGTTGCCCTGAACGCCGGGGCGACTGCGCTGGTACTCTGTGATACCAATGGAGGGGCACTGCCGGAAGAAATAACTGAGGGAGTTAAGGCGGCAGTTGCCCTTTCACGCGATGTGCAAATCGGCATCCATGCCCATAATGATAGCGGTTTAGCCATCGCTAATTCTCTGGCGGCAGTGAAAGCAGGAGCTACTCAGGTACAGGGAACCATCAATGGATACGGTGAGCGCTGCGGTAACGCCAATCTTTCGGTGATAATTCCGAACCTGAAGCTGAAAATGGGCATCGATTGTATTTCAGATGAACAGTTGAAGAAGCTAACCGAGGTTTCTCGCTATATTAGCGAGGTGGCTAACCTGGTGCCCGATCCATTCATGCCGTATGTAGGGGCAAGTGCCTTCAGCCATAAAGGCGGGTTGCATGTTGATGCAATGAGCAAGTGGTCGGAGAGTTATCAGCATGTTGACCCGGCTAAAGTCGGCAACCAGTTCAAAGTGACTGTTTCTGAACTTTCCGGAAAGCACAACATTATTTTAAAAGCACGAGAAATGGGACTGGAACTCTCAGCCGATGACAAAGAGGTGAAACATCTTCTGGCTCAGGTTAAGAAGCTTGAGAGCATGGGCTTCCAGTATGAACAGGCCGAAGCTTCACTTGAACTTCTCATTAGGCGAGCCAGACCCGATTATCAGCCGCCGTTCAAGCTGGTGGATTTCATGGTGGTGATTGAAAAAAGGCGCCGCCTACCTTCCCCTAATAACGGCAGTGAAGATGTCCTCTCGGAAGCAATGGTAAAGGTAAGTGTGGGCAACGAGATAATGCACTGCGTTGCTGAAGGCAACGGACCGGTTAACGCGCTAGATGCGGCTTTGCGCAAAGCATTATTGCAGTTTTATCCCAACCTGGCGAAGGTTCAACTGGTTGACTATAAAGTACGCATACTGGAAGAGAGCGTCGGCACCGGTTCTCAGGTGCGTGTGCTCATCGAATCCACCGACGGGGTGAATGAGTGGCATACCGTGGGCAGCTCAACCAATATTATCGAAGCTAGCTGGCTGGCTCTCGCTGATAGTCTGGAATACTGGTTGGTCAAATTTGACCGAAAGGGATAGTATGATCACCTGAACCTGGCAACAGGACGGGTATTTCCCTTGTTGCAGATAGTAACTGTCTGGTGGCTGTCATCCCTTTAGTCCGTCAACAGGTTTTTAAAAATCTTTGAACAGGTCCTTTCACTCGTTCCGGTGTCTGTGTTCAAATAGATGAAAAATGAGAGTCTGGTTTTAATCGGCATGGCGGGTGCGGGAAAATCCACGCTGGGTAAAGATCTGGCTGGGGCACTTGGTTTTGGTTTCGTTGATCTTGACGATTGCATCCGTGAGCAGGAAGCCCAATCCATCCAGAGTATTATTGATACGAGGGGTGAAGAAGCCTTGCTCCACCTCGAAGAGTCAATCATGTCCAGGATTGATTTGAAGGGGAGGGTGATCGCTCCCGGAGGCAGTATTATCTATAACAGCAAGTTAATGGAATACCTGAAACAAAATTGCTTTATTGTTTTTCTGGATGAAGATTTCCCAACACTGGTAGCCCGGCTGGGAAACGCAGCGAGCCGTGGCATTGTGGGATTGAAAAAGAAGACCCTCAAAGAAATTTATGATGAGCGGAGACCGCTCTATTTAAAGTATGCCGACTTCACCATTTCTACCCGTGAAAAATCGAGGCAAGAAATTGTCAGCGAGATAGTGAAACAGTTTCGATCTACTGGCAGTTAAACTGCAGGAATAACGCGGGTTCCGGGTAAGCGCAGGTTTTTCATAACTTCTCAGGCTTTCCGAGTGGCATAAGATACAGAGGAATTTCTCCCTCATGCATTTTCAGCAATTTGCGGACTTCTGCATCACGGAAGGCTCCAATCGCCACAGTTCCCAGCCCTATGGCTGTCGCTTGCAGGTAAATATTCTGGGCAGTATGACCTGCCTCCATGTAGATGTATCTTTCTCCACGAAGGCTGTATCTCATTAATGTCCTTTCTGTGATTGCTGAGATAATCAGACATACGGGAGCCTGAGCAACAGACTCCTGATTCAGAGCTGCGACTGCCAGTTTCCATCTGAGATCTTCAGGGATAACGGAAGATAAAATGTGATCGGCAGTGTTATAACGATAAACTCCTGAGGCGGTCTGCTGGACCCCATCGTCACCGATGAGGGCGTAAATCTCGAGGGGATAGGTGCCGCCGGCGCTGGGCGATGTCCTGAGATTTCTATGGCTATCGCTAATGCCCTGAGCAGCCCACAGGATTTGTGAGAGTTGATACAGTAGGATCGGTTCCGGTTTAAAAACACGGATTGAACGGCGCATGCGCAGGGCTTCGACAAGTGGGAGCCCGCCTGAGATAAACGGTTCAGGTAACCTTATAATCCCGGGTTGCGGAGAAAACATCTTTTTACCCTGCCAGTATAATTTTATCAAACCACGGGAGGATTAACCTTTTATTACACCCAGAGGTACGGTGCGGGCTATCTTTCTGGAAATCCCGGCTTTGCTGGCGATCTCCATTACTTCAGTCACGTCTTTATATGCTTCAGGGATCTCTTCGGCTAGACCCGCGGTGCTTTCCGCTTTGACGATGATACCCTTCATCGCCATTTTGTAAATAACATCAGATCCTCTCAACCCCCTGCGTGAAACCGAGCGGCTGTAAAGACGACCGGCACCGTGACAGGTTGAACCAAATGTTTCTTGCATGGCGGTTTCAGTGCCGGCCGCTATAAAAGAATAGCGTCCCATATCTCCGGGAATCAGCACCGGTTGACCGATATTGCGGTAGATCGCTGGAATATCCGGATGTCCTTTAGCAAAAGCCCTTGTTGCACCTTTGCGGTGGACGCAGACGGTCTGGTTTTTGCCTTCTACAGTATGCTGTTCGATTTTAGCAATATTATGAGCTACATCGTAAACCTGTTCCAGCCCGATTTCTCTGCTGCTTTTTCCCAGTACTTTAACAAAGGATTCCCGGATCCAGTGGGTGATGCACTGGCGGTTTGCCCAGGCATAATTGGCCGCGCAGGCCATGGCGGCCAGATAGTCCTGTCCTTCCGGGGATTGAATCGGAGCGCAGGCTAACTGGCGATCAGGGAGGGCAATACCATAACGCGTGATGGCATTTGCCATCAGCCGAATATAATCATCGCAGACCTGATGCCCCAGCCCGCGAGACCCGGTGTGAACCAGGATCAGAACCTGTCCGGTTTCCAGTATTCCCATTGCTCTGGCCGCTTCGCGGTCATAGATCTGATCAACCGTCTGAATTTCCAGAAAATGGTTGCCAGAGCCCAGAGTACCTAGTTGAGGCATGCCTCGTTTTCTGGCTTTCTGGCTCACCCTGTCAGGGTTGGCGCCTTTCATCTGTCCCCGTTCTTCGGTAACGATCAGGTCTTCAGCTTCTCCAAAACCTTTTTCAACCGCCCAGGCAGCTCCCCGGGAGAGAACCTTTTCAAGCTCTTTTTCTTGAAGTCGTATTCTTCCTTCTGCTCCCAGACCGGAAGGAATATTAAAGTAAAGTGAAGTGAGCAATTCGCTGAGGCGGGGTTTGATCTCCTCTTCGCAGAGATTGGTGCGCAAAAGCCTCACTCCGCAGTTGATATCAAACCCTACCCCGCCGGGGGAAACAACACCATCCCTGATTCTGGTAGCTGCTACTCCACCAATCGGGAAACCGTACCCCCGGTGAATATCCGGCATGGCAAGTGAATATCCAGCAATTCCCGGCAGGAAGCTGACATTGACAACCTGCTCGAAGGCCTGATCTTCCCAGATTTGCCCCAGCATGGATTCCGTTGCGTAGATCAAACCGGGAACCCGCATACCCTGCTGGTAGCTTGCAGGTATTTTCCAGCGGAATTCATCCTGCTTCAGGAGGTTCTTTCTCCAACCTTCAGGCATTATCCGTCCCTTTTAAATATCCAGAATAACTTGCAGTTCATAGTTATTATTGTATTTGATATTCATCCGGTGATAAGTAACTGCTTTGATCCCTCTGAGAAGTTCATGCCTGGATTTATTCACCTTCTCTCCATAACAGCATGCCTTCAAACGGTTTGTGCTCAATAAGTCCATTTCGAACCTTTTAAAAATAAGTTGCTCGGCATCAAAGAAATAAATTAATTCATTCAACCATTCAACCAGCAAAAATTCCAGATCCGGAGCAGAGATCTCCACTTCACGTAAAACTGTCTCCCTGATTTTATCCGGGCTGATAATCAGGGAAGAAAGAGCCCGGGCAGCGTTAATGAAGGCTGCTGAAAGTGTGTTTCCATAAGCCTTGATAGTAATACTGGGTGGGGCTTGAAGGATCTCAAAGTCCTTTTCCATCGCTTATGACAAGATTATAGCATTTAGAGGTAAATGACAAAAAACAGTTGCCCTGTCGGAAATAGATCGCTGACCAGACAGCAATACCGGTTAATTAAGTTCGTTTAGCCCGGCTTTTAATATACCCTAACTCCGGGTGATTGACTTTTGGACTATTGACTTAGTTCGGAGATAAGTTTACAATTGTACCCAAAATGAATACGAATAGGGCGCATAAAGACATCTCATCGGTACTCTTCGGCAAGACACGGCGGGCAATTCTCTCGCTTCTCTACGGGCATCCTGAAGAATCTTATTACCTGCGTCAGATTGTCAGGATGGTAGGTTTCGGTTTGGGAGCTGTGCAGAGAGAGGTTAAGCTGCTCACCGATGCGGGTATTATCCGCCGCCGGACAAGCGGACACCAGGTCTATTTCCAGGCCAATATTGACTCACCTGTATTCAAGGAACTGAAGAGCCTGATAACCAAGACCGTTGGTATTGGCGATACATTGCGTACTGCCCTGTCATCCTTTAAGGACCGTATTAAAGTTGCTCTGGTCTATGGGTCAATTGCCAGGGGAGAAGAAAACCAGCGTAGCGATATAGATTTGCTGGTCGTTGGTGATGTCGCTTTTGGAGAAGTAGTTAAAGCACTCCGCAGTGCACAGGAGACGCTGGGGAGAGAAATCAATCCGACTGTCTATCCTGAAGAAGAGTTTCGTTCCAGAGTTTCAGAAGGGCATTATTTCATACGTAATGTCCTCAACGGTCCCAAGATATTCGTGATTGGAGATGAGCATGAGCTTAAGCGATTGGCTGGATAAGGGCTGGCTGGTCAAGCACCGACCCGACTGCCGGGAAATCAGGGAGCTACTGGGTATCGCCGACCGGGATATTGCCGATGCTGAGGCCAAAGAAATCAGCCCTGACGCCCGACTCAGCATCGCTCACAATGCCGCTTTGCAACTGGCTATCGCCGCTCTGGCGGCTACCGGTTACCGTGCCGGACGTGAAGCCCACTACTACCGTGCCATTCAGTCCTTGGCTTTTACCATAGGCGCCAGTACCGATTTGGTTGACCAGCTGGATAGCTTCCGCAAGAAGCGTAACATCAGCGACTATGAGCGGGCCGGTGCGGTATCTGAGCATGAAGCCAGAGAAATGCTAGCTTTGGCAAAGTCGTTACGTGAAACGGTAACGGTATGGCTAAAGAAAAATCACCCACAATTAATTTAGGTGAGTTGTTGACGAGTGAGGTAGGGTGATTATGGCAGAGAGATTAATAGCAGGCTGTATTGTCAAGGGGCATTTCTGGCCGGAACCCGTTGAGATAAAGTTGCTTGAAGAAGCCGGTAAATATGTCCACATAGTCGGGGCAACAACCATCTCCGGAAAGCACATTGACCAGATTATTCCACGTGACGAGTTTCATCGACTCTCCCTCCAGAGTGAAGGCTTCAAGATTGATCAGACAGAGGTTTTGCTTTCCGTAACCGGGATGGTGGTACCGGTGGCTTTAGCGATAAGTTTACCATCCTGGTTGGTAACGGTCATTTCCGAGACACCGACTCTCCGACCGCTTTTGATAACCCGGCATTCGGCGATCAGTTCATCTCCTACCGAAGGCGCGTTGATGTAATGGATATTAAATTGAGAAGCTATGCTGCGCATTACCAGTGAATTGGTAGCCAGGGCAAACGCCTGATCGGCTACAGCACTGATAATCCCACCAAAAATCATCCCGTTGAAGTTTAAATATTCTGGCAGGACTTTCATGGACACTTTTGCGTAGCCTGGCGAAAGCTCGACAAATTTCATTTTTAAGAATGAGGCGATTGGTTCTCCTTCGGCTTTAGCAATTAACTCTGCCAGAGTTGTGTTCTTGTTCTGGAGCTTTTCCTGTCCCGGCATGTTATCCCTCTTGATCTTATCTCAAATCAGCCCCATTATAGCACAATTGAAAAATGTGACAAAGCAATCAGGATGGCAGGGTTTTAAAAACAAACAGGTTGCGGAATCAAACCCATAGCTATGTTATAATGTCAAGCAAGCCCGGTTAACTCTCCAATAATGAAGATAAGGAGGAAACCATGTCAGTATATTTAATGCTTACAACTCTTACCGATGCCGGCAGGAAGAGCCTGCAGGAAGATCCGGAAGTCCTCAAGGAATTGAATAAGGAAGTTGAATATCTGGGCGTTAAGGTACTCTGCCAGTATGCCCTTCTCGGTCAATACGACTTTGTCAGTATCCTGGAAGCACCCAGTAATGAAGTAATTGCTAAACTGGCGATCCGCCTAAGTGCCCGGGGCACCACACAGACCCTGACAATGGCAGCGATTACTCTCGATAACCTGATTGCTGCCTTGAAAGAAAAGAGCACGCCCTGGTAGCGAGACAGCCGGGGAAAAATTGGTGTAGAAATTTCTTTAAGAATTGATCAGGGAGGATGACATCCTCCCTGCAGATGCTAATCCGTCCTGATGATGCTTGCCTGTCCGGCATACTTTAATCTGAGCTTGGGTTTTTCGATCTTGCCTGTAGCGTTGCGGGGAACCTTATCAAAAATGATTTTTCTGGGCCTCTTGTACCTGGGAAGCACCTGTTCGGCGAAAGCGTTGATTTCTTCCTCGGTCAGTGTTTCTCCCGGTTTTGGTTCAATAATAGCGGCGACGATTTCAACCAGCCTCTCATCGGGTAGTCCAATGACAGCCACATCATAAACCTTGGGATGATGATGCAGGGCATCTTCAACTTCAGAAGGATAAATATTCTCTCCTCCAACGATGATGACATCCTTTTTCCTGTCCACCAGGTAGACGTAGCCCTCATTATCGATACGAGCCATGTCACCGGTGTGCAACCAGCCATCTTCGATGGTTTTGGCGGTTAACTCCGGGTTTTTATAATACTCCTTCATCACACCATCGCCCTTGATCAGGAGTTCTCCCGCTTCTGTGGCTGAAGAAATCTCTTTCCCTTCCGAATTTATAATCTTAATCTGCCAGCCATGACCGACTTTGCCGACTGCGCCATCTTTGAATGGGGTATCCAGACCAAGATGAACCGGTCCCGGTCCAGTTGATTCGCTTAAACCATAATTATTATCGTACTGCATGCCGGGGAAATATTCCCTCCAGTGCATTACAAGTCTGGTGGGTACAGGCTGGGCACCGATATGCATCAGTCGCCAGGATTTCAAGTCGTAATCCTTGAGTTTTAAATCCCCTTTATCCAGGGCAACCAGGATGTCATGCACCCAGGGTACGAGCAACCATACAATGGTGCCTTTCTCATTCTGAACAGCGTCAAACAGGTTTTTAGGGCTGAATTCGGTCAGGATAGTGGCTTTGCTGCCGGAGATCAGACTACCGTACCAGTGCATTTTGGCTCCGGTATGATAAAGCGGTGGGAGGATAATAAAATTGTCCTTTCTGGTCTGGCGATGATGAATCTGTTCAGTTTTGGCAGCAAAGGTCATATTTTTATGGGTAAGCAGCACCGGTTTTGGAGCGCCGGTAGTACCTGAAGTGAAATACAGCCCGCATTCATCTTCAGGTCCCAGTTCGACGTGCAGTGGAGTGGCACTGGCATTTTTGATGATCTCATCGTAATGCATCATTCCTGCGGGAAGATTTTGTCCGACGTAAATATAGTTTTTCACAGTGGATAATTGAGGTTTTACCGCCAGTACACTGCTGGTGAATTCTTCTTCAAAAATAATTGTTTTTGCTTCAGCAATATCCGCGCAGTATTTAAAGTCGCTGGCAGTGAAGCGGAAATTTAGCGGAACTGCCCAGGCTCCAGTCTTGATAATGCCAAAATACGCCACCAGCCATGGAATGGAATTCCTCATCCAGTGGATCACCTTATCATCCCTGCCAATACCCCATTCTTTCAGCGTATTGGCGATCCGGTTGGCATTATCATCGAACGCTTTCCAGGTTATTACACGCCGGTAATTTTTACTCGGTCTCAATTCAATCAAAGCGATATCGTCCGGGAATTCCCTGGCGTTTCTTTCAAGCATCTCAATGATGGTCATCAATTACTCCTCTGCAGGTATCTGGATAATCGTCAACCGGCAATCTGTGATTGCAGGATAACTATTTTAGATTAACATGTTTTCCCGATTTTGACCAGCAAGTATAATTTTTTATCAGAACCTGTTTATGGCAAATTCAATTATGCTATAATAAAGCAATTGATAAAATCATCTCAAAAGGAGTTGAGAGCAGATGGCAGATCAGGCGATTTTAAGAAAGAAAGTTGAAGAACTTGCCGCCAGAAAGTGGGATGTGGAAGCGATTGATGCCAGGGTGAAAAGGATGCTCAGAGATGGCATTCCCAGAAAGAAGCTGGATCCCAGGCAGTTGCTGGCAAATAAGGAGCAGATTCTGGACCGGGTACAATTAAGAGCAGAGGAATATAATTTCTATTTCAAAAATTGCGCGCAGGGCACCGCGATGGCTTTGATGGAGGAATTCGGTCTGGGCAGTATGGAAATCATTAAAGCTCTGACTGCTTTCCCGGGCATTGGGGGTACCGGCGAGATCTGTGGCGGAATTACCGGCAGTTTAATTACATTCGGGCTTTTCTTTGGACCGGATAATCCGCCCGATTTTGATAAAATGAATCGTACGATTGCCATTGCTCAGAAATTCATGGCTTATTTTGAAGGTGAGATCGGTTATCTTTATTGCTCGGATATTATCGAAAAGGTCATCATTGGCAGAAAGCTGAATCCCGGAGAAAGTGACGAGGCAATGGTCTCTTTTACCAAGGAAAAAGGTTTTGAGAAATGTGGTTTACCGCCAGGCATAGGTGTCAGGTTGGCTGCAGGTTTTATTATTGATAGTCTTAAATGAAGCCGAAATTGTTTCAAAAACTGACGGGATTTTTCTTAAGGTTGACCGTGAGTTCGAACATAATTAATCCGAAATGATATGCATGTACTGGTACTGCTTTTAGTGGAGGATATCGACAGAATTGCTCTGGCATATAACCATATTCTCTATCAGCGGACTTGCTCTTGTGATACTTCTCTACCGTGTAATCAGTATTGCACGGCTGCCTGTTCATCTCAGATGGGAACTGGCTCCCGCTCCGCATGAGAAATCCAGATGGAAATACGGCGGTTCTTATCTGGAGGAGCAGGAATGGTGGAATAAACCTCGCCGGAAGTCACTCCTGCAGCCGTTAAAATACATGGCGGTGGAAATCCTTTTTTTAAGAGGTGTCTGGAAAAATAATCGTAATCTCTGGCCATTTTCCCTTTCTTTGCATGGCGGAATTTACCTGACGGGCGGGATGCTTTTCTTAAGCCCGATCAATGCCTTCCTGATAGTCGCGGGGTTACCCGCAGAAATTACTGACACGCTGGCGGAGATTATCTCCTATGTGGCAGTGATCGGCTTTCTGGCTGGAAGCGCGGGGGCAATCAGTCTGGTTTTTAAACGGCTTGTCGATCCCGATCTCAAGCCGTTCAGTACTGCCGGCACGTTCTTCAATTTGCTGTTGCTTGCAATGGTGTTTGTCAGTGGAGCGGTGTGCTGGTTTTATCAGGGAGAATTTGGCGATTTGCTCAGCCTGTTTTTAAGCAAATTGATTACCCTTGAGGCCATCCGGGTTATGCCGCTAACGTTTATTTTGTATGTTGCAATTTCCCTGCTGTTTTTACTCTATCTCCCTGTGAGCAGTATGGCTCATTTTGTGATTAAATATTTTCTCTACCATGCCGTCCGTTGGAACGATGAGCCATTGAATGCCCGGATGGAGTCAAAACTGCGCAATTTACTTGCAGAAAAACCCCACTGGTCTGCTGCACATACTGGAACCGACGGGCAGAAAACCTGGGGTGAAATAGGCAACGGGGTACGGGATGAAGAATAATGAACTCAGGTTCAGGGAATTTTTTGAAAACGCCGATTCTCAACTGGTAAAAATTGAGATTAATCATCTCATTCCTCTGCCTTCACCTTATGATAAATCGCAGGTATCGGCGTGGCGTGAGCTGGATACCGACCAGCGCAGGAGGCTGGTCTGTAATCTGGATGGCTTTATCGCTGCGGGGTTACCGGTTCCTCAGAATGCAGCAGAGGAGCAAAAATATATTGATCAATTTGTTAAGGGATTAAAAAAGCTATTGAGCCGGGAGAGCAACTGGACTTTTTTGCAGCCCCTCCTGCTTTCCCTGGATTTTTGTGTTAAATGTCAGACCTGCTGTGATTCCTGCCATATCTATCTTGCCAGCGGCCGTAATGCTCTGTACCGTCCAGCTTTTCGCTCAGAGATCTTCCGGCGGCTGGTGAATAAATATGCCAGAAAAAGCAGCAGTTTGCTTTCCAGATTTGGTGTTGATGAGATTAAATTGAACTGGGCTACCATCAGCCGTTTGTATGAACTCAGCTATCGCTGCAATTTATGCCGGCGCTGTGCGCAAGCATGTCCGATGGGCGTTGATAATGCGCTGATTACGCGTGAACTGCGCAAGCTTTTCAGTCAGGAACTCGGCTGGGCACCGCAGGAACTCCACGAAAAGGGCACCCAGCTCCAGCTTAAGGTTGGCTCTCCCACCGGTATGAAGCCAAAAGTGGTAAAAGATAATCTGGATTTTCTGGATAAGGACTTTAGCGAGGTCACCGGTCTGAATATTGCAACTCCGTGGGATAAATCTGGCGCGGATGTACTTCTGCTCCCCGGTGCTGGAGACATTCTTTCCTTTCCGGAAAGCATCATGGCTTTCTCGATACTCTGTAATGCGGCGGGAATCAACTGGACTTTATCCTCTGAGGCGCCTGGTTATGATGGGGTGAACTACGGATTGTTTTATGATGATATACAATTTGTCAAAATTGCCCTGCAACATGCCCGAATCGCCAAAAAGCTGGGGGTGAAAAAGATTGTCATGGGAGAATGCGGTCACCAGCACAAGGCTATGATGGCGGTTGCTGATCGAATTTTAACCGGAGAGTTGAATATCCCGCGCGAGAGTTCAATGACCTTTCTAGAAAATCTGGTTTTTAGTGGAAGAATAAAATTTGATCCAGACAGGAATAACTTTCCGGTTACGCTCCATGATCCCTGCAATATTGTGCGTAATCTCGGTATTGTCGAACCGCAGCGAAGGATATTGCGTTATCTCTGCCCTCAATTCAGGGAGATGAATCCTCATGGAGTTGACAACTATTGCTGTGGTGGTGGAGGAGGATTGAGCCTGTTAGCGGGGGCAAATTTCATCGGCTGGAAGGTGAATATCTCCGGTGGCCTTAAATTCAAGCAAATTCTCGCAGCTTTCAGTGATTGTCCCGGGTCGGGGGTAAAAAAATATCTATGTGCTCCCTGTTTAAACTGTAAGTTGCAGTTCCGCGATCTGCTGGAATATTACGACGCAAAAGAAAAATCCGGAATTTACTGCGGTGGTCTGGCGGAATTAATTGTCAATGCCATGGTTGATCTGAAAAACCCGTTCATTACCTGGGGAGAGTATTAATCCTCTCCGTAAATCAGGTACAAGCGGATATGGTTGCAAATGACAGGAGGAAAGAATGGCACAGATGGAACTGGCAGGCAGGATGCTGGAGGTCGACGAGAATGGCTTTCTTCAGGAGCCTGAAAAATGGACTGAAGAAATAGCCAGGGCTTATGCAGCGAAGGAAGGTGTGACGGAGCTTACTCCCGATCACTGGACGGCGATCAATTACCTCAGAAAATATTATCAGGAAAACGGCATCTGTCCGATGGTGCGAAGGCTGGTCAAAGAAACCGGTTTTAATCTTAAAAAGCTTTATGATTTATTTCCGAATGGACCGGCTCATTCTGCCTGCAAATGGGCCGGGATTCCCAAGCCGACAGGTTGCGTTTAATACACTAGTTTGTCGGAGATTAGGGGTGATTCTGGCATAAACCGGAGGTAGAAAGTCCCTTCAGGATAGATCACAAATATCCAGCCAGCCTTCCTTCAGGGCCTGGAGAACGGCTTCTGTGCGCGAGTCTACCTCAAGTTTACTGAAGATATTGCTCAGGTGTGCCTGCACAGTGCGCTCACTGATATTAAGCTCCCGGGCGATTTCCTTGTTGCGCATACCTCTGGCGGTGAGTTTGAGAACCTCAATTTCCCGCGGGTACAAATCCAGGTTACCCTTTTTACCGTTCTTATCTGAAATGAGATGACGGATAATATTATTGGCGGCGCTGCGATCTATGATACCGTCACCTGCGTGAGCAAGACGCACTGCAGTAACCAGTTCCCGGATAGGGGTGTCTTTGGTTAAATATCCGGCAGCTCCGGCTCTCAAAGAAGCCAGTATATAGGTCTGATAGTTAAAAGCGCTGACTATCAAAACTGCTGTTTCGGGCGATGATTCTTTGATGCGCTTGGTAGCCTCGATCCCGCTCATTTTAGGCATGGCGACATCAACAATGGCTACATCTGGTTTGAGTTCCCGGGCCAGGTTAACCACTTCTTCTCCGTCTCCAGCCTGACCGACAACTTCGATTTCTTTTTCGTCTGATAGTAGACGGCAGAGCCCTTCGCGGAAAGCTGGATGGTTATCTGCAATGATCACCCTTATTTTTTCCATGATACCCCTCCGAAAGGATTAACTAGATTATAATTATTTAAGCTCAGTTGTCAATCAGGAGACCTCCTTTTTCGCAGATTTGTTTGATATGGATGTCAGAATTACTTAGTGTTTTATCGTAAAAAATATGTATTATTGCTGGCATGTGCGATTTGCACTATAGGTATGTTTCATTCGTGGATTAGATGCCTTAGCGGATTACTTAAAGATACGAGCCAGAATTAAAATATAAAGTGTCTCAGGGGAATTAGAACAGGGTGGTTGGCTTGAGCGGGGGAGGGGGTTTTAATTCTCCTGAGAATTGTTACTACATACTTCTCCCCGGGAAGACTATTGTGCTATCGTGAACTGTTTCTGCTTGGTTTGACCCTGTTTATCAAGCCTTCATTACAGGAAAGGAGAATGGATAAGATTAGAATTTTTCTGGTAGATGCGCATCCCCTTTTCAGGTATGGTTTGCTTTCCGTGCTTAATCAGCAGCCTGAATTCCAGGTTATTGGGGACTCCTCACGGTGCAGAGATGCTATACCGGTAATAGAGCAGCTTAAACCGGATGTTGTGATCATGGATATCTTTTTACCGGAATGTGATGGGTTGAAAACTACTGCTTATATCAAACAGAAACTCCCCGAAACTGAAGTGATCATCCTGACTGTTTCAGGGAGTGAAGAACTGTTTCTGCAGGCTATGCAGGCAGGAGCGAAAGGCTACCTGCTCAAAGGGGCTGGCATCACTGAAATTATAGAGACGGTGAAGATGGTAGCCAGAGGGAATATGATGGTTTCTCCTTTAATGGCAGGCAAGCTGATGGAAAGGTTGCGTGAGAAGGAACCGGGGAAAATGGAAAAGGGTTTACCAAAATTAAGTAGCCGTGAGAAGGAAATACTCAAACTCACGGCTAAAGGATCCAGCAATAGAGAAATTGCCTCTATTTTGCTGATCAGCAACACAACTGTCAAGGCACACATGAGAAACATCCTGGAAAAGCTGCAGGTGAAAAACCGTACACAGGCAGTGAGTCTGGCCATCGCCAGGGGCATTATTTCTCATGAAAACTGAGCCAGCCTCAAAGATTTTCGTACCTCTGCTTTACCATGTTCCAGTTCACTATATTCCAGAATGCTTCGATGAACCTGCTCCTGTCATTCTTATAATCAAGGTAATATGCGTGTTCGAAAACATCCAATACCAGAATAATCGAGCACAATGGCGGATAGTTAACGTTGTGTTTTTCAATCTGCATGATCAATAGTCGATTACTCGTGTAGCAATAGGTCAGCGCTGCCCAGCCAGAGCCCTCACAACTTACTGCAGCCTGGGTGAACTCCTTTTTAAAACGGGCAAAACTGCCGAATTCATCTCTGATGGCATCTGCCAGGACGTCTGCGGGCTCTCCTCCACCGCCTTTACCAGCAGGAGCCATATTTTGCCAGAAAAGATTGTGGAGCAGGATACCTCCGATATTAAACGAAAGCTCCTTGCACGTGGCTTTCATGTCAATCTCAACATTATCCTTACGGGCCTTTTCCATCTTTTCCAGAATAGCATTGGCCGCGGTGATATATGCCTGATGATGTTTCTGGTGATGTATTTTCAACTGTTCTTCTGAAATATAGGGAGCCAGTTCGCTGTACCCATAGGGTAGTTCTGGAAGATAATACATGCCCGGTTTAATTGCTGATTTCGCGGCGTTTTTTGTTCTTGCAGCCATAGGGTTTCCTCCTGTATCGATTTGTTTTTCGGAATCTTTAATTATGAATTACACTTTTATTTCCAACCGCCTTCCATTTTGAGTTGTGCATGATGACCCAGCCTGTCTGGATTGCGTCGGTTGTTCTCTGGTGGTTCTGGAGAGTGCATTGATTTGATGAGCAGCATCCCAGTGTTCAATAACACGATCGTTTTCCAGACGGAAAATATCAATCCCAAAAATCACAGTTTTATCATGAGAAGGAGATTGCCCCATAAAGTGTTCAACATGGGTGCCGGTAATGGTATAGCGTACCATGACCCTGTCTTCTTTGACGATCATGTTTTCAATGTGGAGTTCGTAATCAGGAAAAGCTTTGCTTACTTCTGCGAAAAACCGATAGAAAGCTTCAAGACTGGAGGGCCTGGCGGAAACTGTGTAGTGTGTGATATTGATCCCGTCAGGTTTTAAACCCGAACTTCTCTGACCTGAAATGGCTTCTTCATATAACCTGCGAATTGTTTCTTTGATTTGATCCATATCCCTTACCCCCTGTTTTTGTTTTGATATCCTTTGCCACTATCTTTTACCTGTGATTCTATTATCATTATATGTTCTGATTTATTGCATTACCCGATTCAATCGGTGGTAAATGCCAGATTTTCATTGCAGGCAGGAGAAGCCATGTTCCATCCGGATACTTCCTGAATTATCTTCACCAGGTTCCCTTCCCGGATTGCTTTCACGGGCACACTGATAATGGACTGGATTTTGGCCTGGTATTCAAGCCTCTGGATGAGGTATTCGGCAACCTGATCCCAGACGAAGCGGGCAGCGGTGTATCTGCCGGTCCGACGAATCCGTTCGGCTTCCCGGGGATGACTGTCCAGGTAGAGCACATACGACTCAATCTCCTTGGGATCGGCTGTCTCCAGCACAATGGAGTTGTGGAAGCTGATGGCATAATCCTCCCCTGTACTGCCGGTAAATGCCAGACCACCAGCTGCCATGGTCTCCAGCCCCACCAGTCCGAAGGGCTCCCTGCCACTGTTCGCCAGCACCCCGTCCGCCACGTGATAGACCAGCTTGAGAAAGTCCTGGGGACAGTGAAAGCACAGGTTGAGCATGTCCGCTCCCTCCTGAGAGGCAGCCAGCGCCCCCAGATAGCCCTCCAGACTCTCTTCCCCGGCATGAACATCCCTTACCCGCAGCCCCAGCGACCTGGCATGCGCCAGTACCTCCTCTCCATAACCCTCCATGCCTCCCCGCGCAATTAGCAGGGTGCGCAACCCCCGCGCTTTGAGACGGGCTACCGCCTCCACAGCCATGTGCCAGCGCTTGTCCGGATCCCAGCGGGCAATCTTGGCCAGTACCAGATCACAGCCCAGACGGCGCCGCAACTCACCCGCCAGATGAGGCTCAACCCGGCTCAACCAGCTCCGCGGAATCCCGTTGGGAATCACCACCGGATTCAACCCCAGCCGCCACATGATGTGCTTCATGTACCGGCTGACGGTGGTTACGGTAGCCGCCCGGTTGAGCTGCTTGAAGTCTAGCCGCTCGAAGCCAAAGGTATTATTGGCATTCCAGAAGATCAGCACCTTCTCCCGCAGCCCGCACTGGCTAAGCAGGTTGTTCAGCCTGATCACGGCACCGGCAGTCTGCCATTCCTCCGCCAGAATCACCACCAGCTTCTCTTCCTTGAGGGCAGGACGGATCACCCGCTCCAGCAGAAAGGGCGGCAGGGAAGCCGTGTAATCCGCCAGCTTCTGCTCCTCTCCCTGGTAGCAGCCGGCAGGATAATAGGCACTGATCCACTGGCACCAGCGATGCAGAATCAGCCTGCCTCCCCGCATAACCTCTTCTCCCTTCAGCCGGGGATCTCCGATGAAAAAAAGATGGGTGAGAAAACCCTGCCGGGCAAGCGTCTGCGAAAGGTGCGTCACCCTCACCCCCAGCCCACCAGCCTGAGCATAAATGTCCGGCCCCTCAAAGGAGAGCATTACAAACACAGTATTATCAGCAGCAATACCATCGATCAGCACCGGGGTTAACTCCATATTTTACTTGATTTTGACTAATTTAATATAAATAGTCTCTGAGCTTTTCCTTATTAGCAGGATCGCGCAAAATCTTGAGGGCTTTTAACTCAATCTGTCTGACCCTCTCCCGTGTGATTCCCATCTCGGTGCTCACTTCTTCCAGCGTTCTTCCGGTACCGTTATCAAGACCGAACCTGAGGATTATTACCTGCTTTTCTCTTTCCGGTAATGTTGCAATAACCTGCCTGATCTGCTGGCCAAGCAGGGACTGCGTTGCTTCATCCTCCGGTTTGGGAATGGACTGATCCTCGATGCAATCGCTGAGCTGGTCATCATCTTCACCAATCGGCATTTCCAGAGAAACCGGTTCAAGTGAAATTGCATCCATCAATTCGCCAATCTCCGAGGTTGAAAGTCCCATGGTGTTTGCCAGTTCTTCATCGGAGGGATTCCGACCGAATTCTTGGAGCAGTCTCTGTTTGGTAGCCGTTAACTTCTTACTGGTAATAACCATGTGAACAGGCAACCGGATAGTACGGGAGCCATCTGCAATAGCTCTGCTGATAGATTGCCTTATCCACCAGGTGGCATAGGTGCTGAATTTGAAATTACGCCGGTGATCAAATTTAGCCACGGTGCGCATCAATCCGAGATTCCCTTCCTGAATTAGATCAGACAGCGATAATCCCCGATTAACAAATTTCTTGGCGATACTCACTACCAGTCTCAGATTTGCCACCACCAGCTTATCTGCAGCCTCTCTTGCAGCATCGCGGATTTTTTGAAAATGCCTGGCGATTTCTAATTCTCTTCTCTTCAAACTGACCCTGAAGGAGTCCTCGTTAATTTTCCTGGCAAACTCCGTGAAAGTGATTGCACTCCCCGCATCATGCAAATAATCCCAGCAAAGCAGGTTAATATTCAGAGAAAGTTCAACCAGCGATTTCTCGGTCTGCTCCAGGTCCATATTTAATGCTCTGGCGATATTCTCAACCATTTGAGGAACTAGATAGCCATCTATGGCTTTGTGTAACTCCGGATGAGAAGCCCTGAAAAAAATACTTCCCTCTTCTATCTGACAATAGGCTGATACAGCTTCAAAAACGTTTGCAGAACGTACACAACGATTTGCAATCTCCAGCAACATTTCATGAGCCATTGGTTTACCATCATTCTTGCTGTCTAATTCCTGCTCCACCTGCGCCAAATATCTGCCCTGCTCAATCAGACTTCCCAGATTTTTTTCCTCTGCTGCATTTAATTTGGGAGTCTGCCCCATCTCGGTGAGATAAAGGTATACCAGATTATCTGTTTCTACATGATTTGAACTTATTCTGGATTCGCTTTCGCTCCAGGTATTTTCAAAGTTTTCCTTCTGTACATCAGGAAACGTCGGGAGGATGGTCTGGTTTACCTTCTTAACCGTCTTGTTTTGAGATCTTCTGATAGTTCCGGTAGTCATTTCAATTCCTCCTCGTTTATTATGGGTTCATTGATAAGATTACTCATAAACGGGAGAAGCGAAAATCCGTAAATGTACGCAGATTCTGCTGAAACGTACCGTAATTGGGACTAATGATTGCCCTTAGAAAAGTAAAAATTGGGAAGGCAAAATCACTTTAAGAGGAAATAATTTATACGGCAGCAATGCACCTTTATACGGTCACTCTGACGTAGCACCCGGAATAATCCCGCGCTGCATGGCAAATTGAATTAATTGAGCCTGGCTTCGTAAACCCAGTTTCCTCATTAGATTGGTTCTGTGAGTCTCTACGGTGCGCGGACTGATATAAAGCCGTTTTGCTATTTCATTATTGCTGAAACCCTGAACACTGAGTAACAGGATCTCTCGTTCTCTGCTTGTAAGCTGGCTATATGGATCAGATTGCACTTCCGTTTTTTTGAGATAAGCCTCAATAGCTCTTTCGGATAAAGGAGCACTTAAATAACGCCTGCCAGCAAAAACTTCCCGGATCGCTCTGATCAATTCCTCCGGAGGTGATTCCTTAAGTATATATGCCTTCGCCCCTGAGCGCAGGGCTTCCAGTACATAGGCCTCATTACTATGCATTGATAGAATTACTACACCCGTCCCCAGGCCCTTTTTATGAATCTGCCGGGTAACTTCCAATCCGTTTATGCCCGCCATCATCAGGTCCAGTACCAGCACGTCAGGATGAAACTCTTCAACCTGATTCAGGGCTTCCAAACCATCTCCGGCCTCCCCGATGATCTGGAAATCGGGTTCAGCACTGAGTAATGCTTTTAAACCTTTTCTAACTACCTGATGATCGTCCGCTAAAATTATCCTGATCATATTAAAAAATCAGTTATCAATTTGCCCGACTAAATCGTATGGCAATTCCCCGGCATTCACCTTAGCAAAGATACTGAGCTTTTCAAAAATTTTTCAAGCCGGCTTTCGATTCTGCTGACAATAAACGTAATCATTCTGCTTGGGTTATCCCTTCCCTCCAGATCGGTATAAGGGGTGTGAATTTCCGCCCGGTATATACCATTTTTTCCTTTGCTTCTGACATAGTCTAGCATTTCGTGAAATGTTTTGTGTCTGAGCGCATAAGGAAAAATTGATAAGGTGTCCAAAACGCGTAAAATCCCGTATTTTGTCGCAGGATATTGCAGGCTCCTGTATCTGTGCCCAGTCCCAAAATAAACTATTCTTATACCGGTATCTCTCAATTCCCAATGCCTGAGCAGAAGCTCAATGGCTCCATTAAGACGGCTATCTTCTCTGAATTCAGGATATTGTCCCAGAAGACGGAGAATGTTTAAATTATCCTGCGGGCAGGAATACTCGTGTTGAAGACTATTTCCAATATCATGATCTGGATTACAGTACCATCCTCCGTCCAGTCTCTGGGTTGAAACCAGGAGCTGAATATATCTTTTGACCCCGGGATCATCCCGAAAACCCATGTAACTGATTGATGATAAAATGATTGCCGATTTACAAAAATACCTGGGTTTCATACCTGGTTCGGTGATAAAATATCCCTCAGGAGTCTGAGTGGCCAGAAAACCCTCAATGAACTTATGTAAGCCCAGATCCTCGGCCTCCAACCCCAGATCAGAGAGAAAATAAAGATCCCAATACGGATTCAGATATTCATCTGAATCCCAGTATCCCATTCCTATGTTGGGAATACCCTTTCTTGGATCACTGAGCCGGTTGATTACTTCTAATATTTGAACATCATTTATAATTGGTTTAAGATCCGGCCTCTCATTCAAAATTTCTTTTTCAACGGCATATCTGATCCAGGCTGGCCCTGCGAGCAACCATTCAATCACATTCTCGGGCATGTCAATATCTCACAATCTCAGCTAATCGTTACCAGATTTTACCATTAATCTGGAAATACCTACAATATTGGGGATTTGATACCTGTATCATGCAGTTTCCCAGGTAGTATTCAATCAAATCAATCCTTGCAATTCTCAAAGATAAATCTGGTCAGTGCAGTTTGCTCATCCTCATCGAGCAGCCGGTATTTTTTTACTTTGTCCAGATAATACTCTACCTCCGGGATCAATCTTTGCGTATCGTCAATCTTCACTTCCAGTTTTTCCTGCCAGTCCTCAAACTCTGATAAATCAAGCTCAAGATTCAATCTCTGATTAAGAAAATTCAAAACGCTTTTCTGTGCAGCATAATCATCCAGATCCGCCAGATAAAACGGCACCGTTGCAAAAATACACGCCCCCGAAATTTGTCTTTTCCAGGCAGCCCAGAGAAAAAATGAATTGATAGATGGCTTTTGGTCGGGAGGAGTTTCATAATCGAATTCGCTGGCTAAACCTGAACCATCCAGAGATCTTTTCATTTCCTGAGAATTATAAATCCCAATCAGATCTCTTCCCCCGGTATGATACAGGAATGTTGAAATTCCCCCTATTACAAAAAATTGCTGAATGCTGATATATTGCTCTGAAATATCAAATACCCGGTTGAAAAACTGAAACCATCTAAATTCTGGCACATCGCCCATAAATAAAACCAGATTGCTTTTCTCATTCAGGTAAAAATTTGCTTCCGGGAATTCTACTAAATCCGATCTTACCTTAACCCCGTTTAAAGTGAAAAAATCGGAAGGCTCCAGATTATTGATCAATCCAGCAGCCAGTTTCTGACAGAGGAAATTTGTCACCCCGGTCCCCAGTCTGCCGATATCCCACTTCCAGCCTGCGACTAGCGTTCCCGGTCGACGAGTTCCGCCGATATTTCCTGCTGGAGGCAAATCTAACTACCCCCGGTTTTTTTCAATAGATCATCAAGATGTTCCTTGAGCCAGTTGCTTTCCTCTTCAGTAATCGAGCCATGGAGATAAGACTGGTTCGATTTCCTCTGGTCTATTTTTTCTCTCGTTTCCAGAGGTAAACTGTAATAGATTTCTCTAACAATCTCGTCCGTTTCAAAAATCAACTCATCTATATTTGAGTAATCAATCTCCAGTTCAAGTATCCTGGTAAGAATCTCCAGAACAGACCGGGATGCCCGGGGATAGGGGAAAGGCAAACCGGCAAGGTAATCCGGAATTTCCCCCATCAAGCACATAGATTCGAATCCCATTTGCTTTGCCAGACCAGGCAGAATCCCGTTCAATCCAGTAATATTCCCAATTTCACGTTTATCCTCGATTTGACTCATTAAGATCACATTTGCAAAAGTCGTAATTTCCCTCTTCAAATCCCTGTTACTCGTCACCGCCCAGACTCTTGGTTTCAGTTCATGATGGGTAAATGATATTGCCGCTCCTGATGCATAAATCCGCCGGCAATTAAATCTGTTAGCAACTTCCAGAACCAGGCTGGCAATCCGATAAGCTGAAGCACCCCTCGCGTAAATACTATCTCCATGCGAGGGTTGTTCCTCTCCAATAAACAAAATTAAATCCCTTTTCCTGCGCTTTTTGAAATAAAATTTACTGGACGGAAATATCAACTTTTCTAAAATGCTTGCTTTCACCACAGACTTCAAGGGGTAAAAGAATTCCCATGATTCGATCTCTCCCAGTTCTTCCACTTCAAGTTGAGATTTTAAAGTATTGATCGCAATGAAACCGATATTCCCAATCCCGGGCCAGCAGGCTACCATATCCGGATTATTCAATTGCGGCTCTTGGTAAAAAATTACCCCCACCTTTCCACCCCACCATCTATATTTAGATTCTATCCGTTGATTTCAGAAACAACAAGGCTTATTAGAAAAACAAAAGCCCTGAAAAATCAGGGCTTTAATTCGGCCGCAGAGTTATAGATCCAAAAAACTTCCCGGTGATTATTCTGCTTTAAAATATCTCCAGGCGAGTCCTTCTTTCTGCCAGATTAAATGGTTGCATTTGACACATGTAAACTGGAGTTTTTCACCGGATTGTTGCTGTTTTACCCTTACCAGCTTCTGGCATTTTGGACAGTACACCTTTTTTGCGCAAAGATTTATCACTGATTTTCTCCCTCTCCTTCAAGTTTTTATTCATTAACAGCTAATCACACTGATTAGCAGCATTACCCACCACTTATCATGGGAATAAAAATCACTTCCAGTATTCTTTTTCTCTTTAACTTATCGCCCTGAATCAATTTTAACAAATCATCGTAAGAGTTAATTTGATGCCCTTCTACGGCGATGATGGTTTCCGTCCCGTAAGGAAAATCTCTGGCTTTTTCGAATTCCACAATCTCTGCTGTATTTTTCCAGGCATCCTTTTTTACCCTGAGTTTGGGTAATCCGGCCATAATAATCTCACCCCTATCATTACCTTTCAGGATATCGCAAAGTGAATTATATTAAGACTCTTTATACCTGTCAAAAGGTTCAAGCCCGGTAATTATCTATCTTCTCTCCTCTTTTATTAGGTCTGGCAGGTGGAGGGTTATACGGAACAGGTATATATTCGACCGAAGGTCTTCTCTGCACTGCTTGAGGATAGAGTTCCATTAAAGAAAATATTTCTTTTGGTATTCCTTCTTTAACCGGTAGCCCCATAGCTTTTGCCTGTTCATAAGAAATTGGAAAATCGTGAGTCCATCTCCCGTCGCTTAATGCTCTCGCCAGTTCCTGAGCTTTTTCCTCTGGCATTGTATCTTTAATCAAAGAATAGACCGTATTATAAACCTGGGTTAAGGCTTTTCTGGCAACATCCCCGAGGATCAGTGTTTCATCATTTCTATTGGGATTGGGTACTTCCAGCGCCTTTAAAATAGAAGCTGCCGGGTAATACCCGGAAAACTGAGAACCAAGCTGTGGATCGATAGGACCGATAACCGCATCAGGATCCATAATAATTTCATCGGCTGCCAGAGCAACCAGCGTGCCGCCTGACATCGCATAATGCGGAATAAAAACTGTAACCTTACCTTTGTGCCTTTTTAATGCGCAGGCAATTTGCTCTGCTGCCAGAACCAGACCACCAGGAGTGTGCAAAACAAGATCTATGGGAACTTCATCCTGGGTCATTCTGATGGCTCTTAAAACCTGCTCAGAATCTTCGATATCAATATACCTGGCGACCGGAAAACCGAGTAGGCTCATGGTCTCCTGCCGGTGTATCATCGTAATCACCCTGGATTGTCGTTTCTTTTCTATATTGCGGATCATGCTCAGACGCTGCATTTGCAATAAACGCCTCTGGACAAAAGGAACCAGAAACAGGAGCAGAATAAGCACGGAGAAGAAGATCCAGAAAACATTATTGGCAATAGTCACTTCATCACCTCCTGGGCACACTATCCATTACGAGCTGCCATGAGGCAGAGCTCATTTACAGCCGGCAATTATATCACTCACGGTTTTTATCGCCAAGTAATTCCTTTAATCTGGCAACAGTGTGTGGTAAGACAAGTCCGATCTTTTCGTTAATCAGTAAATGGGCAACTTCATCAAAAGGTGTCTTCCCCTGATTAATAATCACCAAGCGAGCTCCATGTTCAAGTGCAACTCTTGGCATATCAGCAGCAGGATAAACAACCAGACTCGAGCCCACCACAATAAATAAATCGCTTCTCTCAGAATGATAATAGGCTTTTGCCAGGTCTTTCTGAGGAAGAGGTTGGCCGAAGTTCACCACACTCGGTTTAAACTTCCCTCCGCACAATGGGCACCTGATTTCATCACCTGTATTGTCTATGGTAAATTCACACCGGTCACATCTTAATTTGGTAATGTTGCCATGCAACTCTGCCAAAATTTCTGGAGATATACCCGATTTTAAATGGAGGTTGTCCACATTTTGCGAAATCAAAAATTTCAACTTTTGAAGATTCTGCAGTTCAACGATCGCCATATGCCCGGAATTGGGTTCTGCTTTTGAAAAATCCATTTGCTCTACCGGCAAACCTCTGGCTTTTCTGGTCCAGAGTCCATCCGGTCCTCGAAAATCAGGCAAACCCGATTCAGTGCTGATGCCAGCTCCGGTGAAGACAACCAGATAGCTGGACTCGAAAATCCACGTGGCAAGGGTTTCGATTTTTTGTTTCAATTCTGCGGATTCCATATTCCAACCATAAAGAAATTCTGCTATATTCATCATTATAAAACACTGGCATTCGGAATTAGAAGGATAATAAATATATCTTACCTGTTAAATCTCAATTTTCCAGCCAAATTGATTATAATTTCAAAAAGGAGAGGAGGCGTACTGGATGAAGAGAAAAATTCACCTGGCAATCAATCACATCGAAATCGATGCAGAGCTACATGAGACCCGTACTGCTGAGGCTATCTGGAAAATTCTACCAATCAAATCCAAAGTCCAGCTTTGGGGAGATGAAATTTATTTCACCATCCCATTACATCTGGAACTGGAAAACGGAAAAGAGATTGTAAATTCAGGTGATCTCGGTTACTGGCCACAGGGGGATTGTTTCTGTATCTTTTTCGGCCCTACCCCGGTGAGCAGAGGTGCTGAGATACGCCCGGCTAGTCCAGTAAATATTTTTGGTAAAATTCTGGGAGATGCCACGATCTTAAAATCAGTAAAAGAGGGCAGCACAATCGTTGTAACCGCCCTCGAATAATACAAGATTGGACAGTAATTCCGGGAATCAGAACCATAAATAATTCTTCAAAAATTCGAAATTCTCCTTTACCGCCTCTGTTCCCTGGATAACTCCCGGATGCTCATAGGGATGTCCGCAAAGGAGATATTCGACATCAAGCCTGGATAACCTTTCGATACTTTTCTTAAGAAGGGCCGGGTTCCCACCTGGAAGATCATACCTTCCTGTATTGTGATAGAAGATGTCATCCCCAACCGCAAGAGCTTTTCTGGCAGGCCAATAAATGGCAATTTGCCCCGGTGAATGTCCCGGAGTGTGATATATTTCAAGATTTTCAAGCACAAGATTATCCAGCTCAAGTTTACCCTCTTCCAGAAGGTAATCAGGTTTGGAATTCAGAATACGCTGAACCATGAAAGCATCATCTTTATGGATTGCTACCGGTGCTTTGCCTTTAAATCTTATTGCCGCTTCAATATGATCGGGATGGCCATGTGTCAGAATAATTAATCCGATATCTTCTATCTTCAGTCCATCTTTCGTTATCTCTTTCACCAGCAAAGGAAAAGCCGGTTCTCTGAGATAAGGAGTTATAATATGCCCCGGATCAATCAAGATGTGTTTTTGATTAATTAATGTTTCAGCAAAAATATAGCTGTTGCAATTGTTATCGCTTCCCTGCCAGACATATCCATAAAGACCATCCGTTAATTTCATTATCACACTCCGGTATCATAGTATTTATTAAATCATATCCCAGCTCGCCTTTTTTCTCAATCAGAGCAAAAATCTGGCAATCGACAATTTTACTTAAAATACGTTACTATACTTCCTATATATTTATGTTATAATGCTTGATTCCGGTTGCATATTACTATTTACATTTCAATGCTAATTCATGTATAATTGCTGCATATTAAAAACAATGAAAAGTCAAGGTCAGTCTAAACTTATCGATCTTGGAAGACACGAAATCACCATCGCGGGAAGATTAATTCTTTATACCCTCCGCCGCAGTCAACGAGCCAGATTGATCTGGCTTAATATCAGAAGAGAAACCGGGCTAGTTGTGACGGTACCACCTCAATACGATATTAACCAGATATCCGATTATTTGCTTCTGAATTCAGCCTGGATAATAAGGAATTTGAATAAATACTGTCCCGGTAAAGAGACTCAACTGGAGAAACCTGGATTATCTCCTTATACCATCCGTTATCTAGGAAAAAGTCTCAAGGTAATGCAACAAAAAACGTTTCTGGAGAATCCTTCAATAATCTTAAAAAATGATAGGTTAATCATTAATGTTTGTCGTCTGGAAAAACAACAGTCTGCCGCTCAACTGGAAAGCTGGTTAAAATCCCAGGCTGTCAATTTAATCTGTAAAAAGACGCTCATTTTAAGCCGGAAAATGGGGATAGTTTTCAATCAAATAAAAATCAAGGACCAGAAATCACGTTGGGGGAGCTGCTCCTGTCGGAAAAATCTCAACTTCAACTGGAGACTCATTATGGCACCCGAACCCGTGCTGGAATATGTGATTATCCATGAACTCTGCCACATCATTGAGATGAGTCATTCCAGTCTATTCTGGTCACTGGTTTCGAAATATTGTCCGAACTGGAAAGAATACCGTGACTGGCTTGATGCTCACGGTCATGAACTCTACTCCTGTATTTGAAAAAGCCTGTACTACTCCCTGCGCCTGGACACAGTCTCCACTTCGATATATTTACTGCCAATATCCGACAGTGAATGTGCATCGGAAGCCCTGACAAGTGAAATCCCCCTGATCTGAGCTACCCTTTCTGCTGCTGAAAAAACACCGTGAGTACTCTCTTCTTCAACGGCGTCAAATTCCATATTTCCAAGTTGTTGCAAATCTATTTGATTATAATAACCGGGATGCGCCAGGATAACGAACCATTCCTTTCCTTTAAAAAAGGAAACTTCTCTTCTGATATACTCCGGAATGTAAATGTTCAGGAACTGCTGCCCGCAGCAGTCAACCTCTTCTCCAGGCAAAATAATCAGGTTCTGCGTAGAAAATTTCTCGTAAATGTATAAACTCGTCACCCAGCTATGAAGAAAATTGCCATGCTCGGTTATTGCTATACCATCTATCCCGGCTGACCTGATTGATCCGACAACAGCTTCCGCTACTTTTAAATTGATATCCTGAATTCCTTTGATACCAAGCTCTTTTCTAAGAGCTTCTACAGGATGGGTATGTAAATCCAGCTTAAGCTTCTTTGACATCGCGCGCTCTTAAGTCGACGCAGAAGACATCTGTCCCGAAGGTTTTTCACCAAAAAGCGTTTTATATTCTTCCGGGAAACCAGCCAGAATATCTCTCAATTCTCCTGGAGCAATGGCTTCCCTCAGTACTCTGGCGATGGCCTCGACGTATTTTACTGCCTTATGATAACCTACATTAGCCCGGTTAGCAACCCTTTCCAAAAATTCTTCCAGCAAGAGGTACTCCATATTCTTGTGCTGGTTCAGCGTACCTTTCAATTCTTCCGGAAGCTGCGCCGCCATATGCTCCCGGTGTGTTTTGGGCAACCTTTCACCCATGGTTTGCATTACCGCTCGCAGCACTTTATCGGCGTCTTCCGGATCTTCAATCCCTGTAAAATTTTGTACCCTCTCGATAAATTGCTGATAATTCACAGTTCAACACCTCCAATTCGCTGGTAAAATTCTACTGGTATTTACTCTACGTATAACCTGTTGATAATACCCCTCACTCCTTCGGTAAGTCTGACGGTATCCTCGATGTCAAACGCTACCGACCAGGTGGGAACTGGTCCGCTCAGAGTTACAATTCCATCTTTCACTTTAATTTTAACCCTGTCAAGCCCTTTAACGTCCATCCGATTCAAAGCCTGCTTGATTTCATCGCTAATAATTTCATCCGGAACACTTTCTACCGGAATTACCTGAATCTCATTCCTCACATCCAGAACACCTTCAGCACTTGCAGCTAATTCCTCGACCCGCATCTTTTTCCAGTAGGAATCTATTAATCCACTTAGCGTTACGATCCCGTCCTGAACCGTTACCTTGATCTGGCAGTTTTTCAAAACATCAATCCCGCACAGTATTTGCTGAATATCTTTCTTTATCTCTTCATCGGTCCGGTCTGGATGCTGATGTGAATATTTCACCACCAGCCGGTTTTCCACCCCCTTTACCCCGGGAATACTTAAAGCGTCTCTTTGAGCAGCAGCATGAGCAGTGAGATTTGGCACAGTCCCCGATAGAATGGCAATTCCATTTATAAAATCTACCTTTATCTCAGAGCCTTGTAAAAGATTATCCCATTTCAAGTGCCTGATAATATGTTCTTTTACCCTGTCTGCATTCAGCATTCAAGCTCCTCCTGGTGTATTAACCATTTCCTGGCAGTGAAAAATGCTTCTACTAATTATTGTATTACTGTTTAATTGGCCTTCATTGTATTTTGTATCGTATTTTGTATCCTGCCAGCTTCTCCCTGTATCTTCCTTTTACATTCATACAATACTTCTAATGCTTTCATAAATCCAGAATTTATGTTTATTATTTAATCGTATAAGTATTTGACACTTATCCTCAGTTATTGCAGAATATTGGGTGAATTAGAATATTTTTCTTACATTTTTACTCTAATTCATCAGCTATTCGCCTGGCAAAGCTAAGGGAAAAGGAGCAGGAATGATCACTTTAACAATCGACGGCGAAGAAGTTACAGTATCCGAAGGCACCACAATACTGGAAGCTGCCAGAAGAATCAACATCAAAATTCCCCATCTCTGTTATATGGATGGTCTGGTACCACACGGTGCCTGTGGCATCTGCCTAGTAGAAGTCGAAGGAGAGCGCAACCTGACCCGCTCCTGTGTAAGACCGGTACAGGAGGGGATGAAGGTTTATACTTCGAATGCCAGAATTAGAAACATCCGAAAGATGCTCATCGAATTACTTTTATCTGATCATCCCACCGATTGTTTCACCTGCGACCGCAGTCTGAACTGTGAGTTGAAGGAGCTCGCATCTAATTTGGGAGTAAAAAATATCAGATATGAAAAAACTCTCAATCAAAGAAAAAAGGACGAAACCAGCCTGGCTATTATTCGCAACCCTGAAAAATGTGTTCTGTGCGGAAGATGTGTCAGGGTCTGCAATGATGTACAGACAGTCGGAGCACTGGATTTTGCCAACCGTGGAGCCGAATTAATAGTAACTACCGGGTTGAAAAAGGGGCTGGGAAACTCTGAGTGCGTCAACTGCGGTCAGTGTATTCACGTTTGCCCGGTAGCCGCCATTACTGAGAAAAAGAGTATAGATGATGTCTGGAAGGCTATCAGTGATCCCGCCAAACACGTAGTTGTGCAGGAAGCCCCGGCAGTAAGAGTAGCACTGGGAGAAGCTCTCGGACTCCCTCCGGGTACACTAGTTACCGGTAAAATGCATGCAGCTCTAAAAAAACTGGGATTTGATACCGTCTTCGATACAAACTTCAGCGCCGATTTGACCATCATGGAGGAAGGCAGTGAACTGGTCAAAAGGATCAAGGAGGGGGGAGCTTTGCCCCTGATCACCTCTTGCTGCCCGGGCTGGGTAAAATTTGCCGAACATTTTTATCCGGACCTGCTTCAGCATATCTCTACCTGTAAATCACCTCAGCAAATGTTTGGTGCACTGGCAAAAACCTATTTTGCCGAAAAAGCCGGTCTCAATCCTGCAAACATCGTCTCTGTATCGGTTATGCCCTGTACCGCCAAAAAATTTGAAGCTCAGCGACCGGAGATGTGCAGTAGTGGCTACCGCGATGTGGATTATGTTTTAACTACCAGAGAGATCGCAAGCATGATCAAAGAGGCTGGAATAGATTTTGAAAATTTACCCGATGAACCTGCTGAAAGATTGATGGGTTATTATTCCGGAGCCGCTACAATCTTCGGAGTCACCGGAGGCGTGATGGAAGCCGCCCTGCGCACTGCTTACAAACTTATTACAGGGTATGATCTGGAAGACATTGACATCGAACCGGTCAGGGGGATGAGAGGCGTCAGAACATCCTCAGTTGAAGCCAACGGAATGACTCTCAGAGTAGCTGTAGCCCATGGTCTGGGAAACGCCCGCAAACTTCTGGAGGAAATCAGAAAGGGTAATTCACCATATCACTTTATCGAGATCATGGCATGTCCTGGCGGTTGTGTCGGCGGTGGTGGTCAGCCTCTTGGTTTTGATATCACCTTGAGGAACACCCGGGGTCGGTCTCTGTATAAAGAGGACAAAAACCTGCCTTGCAGGAGATCCCACCAGAACCCGGCAATCGAGAAGCTTTATATGGAATACCTCGGTGAACCGCTGGGGGAAAAATCCCACCATCTTCTGCACACCAGTTACACACCCCGAAATGGAGTGACCGATTTAAATGAGATTCTGGAAATATGTTCAAAGCGGGCTTAAAAATAGTGCTGTATGCGGGGCTAAATATCTAAGGAGGAGCGAATGACTCTTTCAATTATAAAGGAAAATATCAAGGGCATTGAAACCGAAGAAGAAAAATTAAGAATATTTTGCGAGCTGCATAAGATCATTGAAACTTACAAGGGAAGTACCGGCGCTCCGATCCGAATCCTACAGAAGGCACAGGAACTTTGCGGCTATCTTCCTGAACCGGTACTGATGCTAATTTCAAAAGAACTAAACCTTTCCCTGAGCAGGCTTTACAGCATCCTGACCTTTTACCACTTTTTCACCACAGTACCCAAAGGCAAATATGTAATACAGGTATGCAAGGGGACTGCGTGTTATGTCAAAGGAGGACAAAAAATCCTGGATACTTTGAAGAGGGATTTCAACCTCGAGCCGGGAGGAATTACCGAGGATGGTAAATTTTCCCTTGATATGGTCAGGTGCCTCGGTTGCTGTGGTCTTTCTCCAGTGATTGCTGTAGGAAATGATGTTTACCGGAAAGTAAAACCGTCTCAACTCAAAGATATCCTGAGCAAGTATAAATAGGAGCAGATTATGAAACGGCTTTCTTCTGTGAAAGAGCTTGAAGCTTTACGGGATAAAATTGTAAAAAAATTGGCTAAAAATGAGAATAAGGTTCAGGTAAAAATCCACCTGAGTACCTGTGGCATATCTTCTGGTGCAGCAAAGACGCTGGCTGCATTTGAAAAGCAGACCCAGGAGCATGGGCTGGAGGATGTAATCATTTCTCGAGCCTCCTGCATCGGGTTATGCGATAGAGAACCTACCGTAACAGTTATTGATCCAGCTACCGGAAAGACCATTTATTGGGGTGTTACTGAGGATAAGGTACCTGAAATTGTTAATCGGCATCTGATCAATCATCAGGTAGTTTCTGAACTGGCTGTAGATTTAAACAGTCCGCGCTTTAAACTTCAGGAAATCAGGATATTGCGCAATCAGGATATTGACCCATTAAACATCGAAGAATACATCGCACGTGGGGGATACCTAGCTCTGGCAAAGGCATTATCTCAGATGAGCCCCAAAGATGTTCTGGAAGAGATCAGAAAATCAGGGTTAAGGGGTAGGGGAGGAGCCGGATTCCCAACCGCCACTAAATGGGCCTTTGTAAGGAATGCCAAAGGGGATGAAAAATACGTAGTCTGCAATGGCGATGAAGGAGACCCCGGAGCATATATGAACCGTGCGGTATTGGAAGGTAATCCGCATTCGATTATAGAAGGAATGGCAATTGGAGCGTACTGCATCGGCAATGTGAAGCAGGGATATGCCTATGTTAGAGCAGAATATCCGCTAGCTATTCAAACCTTAAATCATGCTATCGAACAGGCAAAACGTTACGGCTTACTCGGTGAAAATATACTGGGAACCGGGTTCCAGTTCGATCTGGAGATCTTCCCCGGTGCAGGAGCGTTCGTCTGCGGAGAAGAAACCGCCTTGCTGACTTCTATCGAAGGAAAACGCGGGAATCCAAGGCAGCGTCCCCCATTCCCGGCCAATGAAGGTCTATTTGGCAAGCCAACAACCCTGACCAACGTTGAGACGTGGGCAAACGTTCCTCTGATTATCCTTAACGGCGCCAACTGGTTTGCCAGCGTCGGTTCTCAGAATTCAAAAGGTACGAAAACCCTTTGTCTGGTAGGAAAAGTCAAAGAAACAGGCTTAATCGAGATACCCCTCGGTATGCCTTTGGGAAAAGTCATTTTTGATCTGGGTGGTGGTATTCAACATGATAAGAAATTTAAGGGAGTCCAGCTGGGAGGTCCTTCCGGCGGGGTGATACCGGCTGAATTCCTCAATACACCGGTAGATTACGATTCAATTCCGCCACTGGGAGCAATCATGGGATCGGGCGGTGTTGTAGTCATGGATGAAGATAGCTGCATGGTGGATGTAGCCAAGTATTTTCTGGATTTTACCAAAGACGAGTCCTGCGGTAAATGCATATCCTGCCGTGAAGGTAACCCCAAAATGTACAACCTGCTCTGTAAAATAACAGAGGGGAAGGGAACACTGGAGGATCTCAAAATTCTTGAGGATCTTGCTGGACTTATTAAATCAGCCTCTATCTGCGGATTGGGGCAAACCGCACCCAACCCCGTTTTAACGACTCTGCGGTATTTCCGTGATGAATACGAGGCCCACATTATTGACAAAAAGTGCCCTGCTGCTGTCTGCCAGGCTCTGTTTAAGGCTCCCTGCCAGCATACCTGTCCTGCAGGATTGGATGTGCCCGGCTATATTGCCCTGATAAAAGAAGGCAAATTCGAAGAAGCCTACCAGCTAATCATGCAAAAAGTGCCCTTGCCTATGACACTCGGTAGAGTCTGCCCGGCATATTGTGAGAAAAAATGCCGCAGGGGACAGGTAGATGAACCCGTAGCTATCCGTCATTTAAAGCGTTTTGCTGCTGATTATGCTTACGAACACAATCTGCGATACAAACCTGAGATAAAAACCCGTAAAGCTGAGAAAGTAGCTATTCTGGGTTCAGGTCCAGCAGGTCTTTCCGCTGCCTGGGATCTGGCAATTGAAGGTTATCAGGTAACTATTTTTGAAGCCCTGTCTGTTGCCGGAGGCATGCTGGCAGTTGGAATTCCTGAATACAGACTTCCTCGCAAGATCCTGAATAAAGAAATTGATAACGTCAGACAACTAGGAATTAAAATTCAACTAAATACGCGCATTACCGATATTCCTGCTTTGTTCAAAGAAGGTTTCAAGGCTGTTTTCATAGCCATCGGTGCCCACCATGGCAACAGGATGAATATTCCGGGAGAAGATTTAAAGGGAGTAATGGACGCGATAGAATTTCTGAGGGAAGTTAATCTAGGCAGAGAACCTGAGATCGGAGAGAAAGTTGCCGTCGTGGGTGGCGGTAATTCTGCAATTGATGCTGCCAGAGTAGCTTTAAGGCAGGGAGCTAAAGAAGTTCATATCCTGTATCGTCGTGAAAAGATTGATATGCCTGCCGAGCCGGAAGAGATCCAGGCAGCGGAAGACGAGGGCATTCAGATTCATTGCCTGATTAACCCGGTAAGAATCATGGACAGGGCTGGTAAAGTCGTTGGCATTGAATGTGTTAAACAGGAATTGAGAGAGTTTGATAAAAGTGGCAGACGCAGACCGGAACCTGTTCCCGGCTCCGAATTCGTTCTGGAAATAGATACCCTGATTGAGGCAGTCGGGCAAACTCCAGACATTCAGAGCATGAATCTCGATGGAGTACAAAAAACTCCAGATGGTAAAATCCCGGCAGATAAGAGAACGCTTCTGGTGAGTGATAGAGGTATTTTTATTGGCGGTGATGCTTTTTCTGGTCCGGCAACAGTCATCGAAGCGATTGCTTCCGGGCAAAGGGCAGCTTCTTCTATAAAAAGATTCCTGAGAGGGGAGAAACTATCGCCGGTTATTTCCCGTAATAGTTATAAACATATTGAGATTCCTGATACGGCACCAGCCGAGCAGGATACTCTTCCCTGTCGGAGAGTAGCGTTCACGGAGGAGGATCCGGAAAAAAGAAAATATTCCTTTACCGAAGTGGTAAAGGACTACAGCCCTGATGAAGCCAGGCTGGAAGCCAGAAGGTGCCTCCGCTGCGATCTGGACGCCAGCGAACAGGCTCAGCCTTAATAATTCCTCCTCTTAACGCCAGACAAACAAAGCCCCGCCAAATATATGCTGTCAACCGGCGGGGCTTAAAATTCAGGCGGCTAATCAACCGGATTATTTTAGTTTGAGTACGGGCACTTCAAAATCCCAACCGTTTTGTTTTTATGACAGTTTTCTGTTATCCTCTTCCCACATAGAGCTGTTCTCTCGGCATCTGAATCATTTCCAACACATTAATATGAGAAGGCAGGCAGGCCATATAGACCACGGCACTGGCAACCTCTTCCGGTTCCATTGCTGGTTCTTCAGGCGCACCGGGTGGACGATTTTCTCTGCGGGTCTCTCCGGGATGTAAACAGCCACAATTAATACCGAATTTTCTACCTTCCAGCGCAGCAGTGTGAGTCAAACCTACCAGTCCGAATTTTGCTGCACTGTAAGCTGCGTTGTTAGGGCGTACCCTGGAAGCCGAGATGCTGCCGATGTTGATAATACGCCCACCTCCCTGTGGTTTCATAATCTTAAAGGCTTCCCTGATACAGATAAAGGGAGCACGCAGGTCGGTAGCAATTACTCTGTCCCATGTTTGGGTAGACATCTGATCGATTGGTCCGAAATCAAATACTCCAGCGTTATTCACCAGAATATCCAGCCGGCTAAAACGTTCCATTGTTTTTTTGAAAAGATTTTCTATCTGCTTTTCATCGGTGACATCCGTGGGAATGGCGATAACCTGTACTCCACAGGCTTTGATTTCTGCCTCTGTTTTCAACAGTCTTTCGACATTTATGTCCGACAGGA
>Ga0078972_1002564_pt1 | contig 59418 bp, 31 predicted proteins | sample YelNatPaOPGAMG01_FD_67568 | JGI IMG/M metagenome (GOLD analysis project Ga0078972, IMG submission 67568) | Hot spring thermophilic microbial communities from Obsidian Pool, Yellowstone National Park, USA - OP-RAMG-01 (SPADES assembly) (version 2) | ecosystem: Environmental > Aquatic > Thermal...
CTTATTTAAGTTTTATATAAAACTTCAATAAGGGGCATTTCTACATTTTCAAAGAAATTTAACAAATCTTTTTGAAAATGTAGAAATGCCCCTTATTGAAGTTTTATATAAAATTGAAGCAACTGGTGTAAAATTAAATATTGATTTTTTAAAAGAACTTTCAAAATCAGTTACTCTGAAATTGGAAAATTTAACAAAAGAGATTTATAATATGGTGGGAGAAGAGTTTAATCTTAATTCACCTAAGCAATTAAGTAAAATTTTATTTGAAAAGTTAAAACTGCCTATTATAAAAAAGATAAAAACAGGTGCTTCAACCGATGTAGAGGTTTTAGAAGAACTTTCAAAAATTTCTCCTCTAGCAGTTATTTTATTAAATTATAGACAACTAACAAAATTAAAGAATACTTATATAGATACTTTACCTAATATAGTAAATAAAACAACTAATAAGGTTCATACTTCTTTTAATCAAACTGGAACATCAACTGGTAGATTAAGCAGTGAAAATCCCAACTTACAGAATATTCCCATTAAAACTGAAATTGGCAGAGAGATAAGAAAAGCATTTATTCCAAGTAAGCCCGAATGGAAAATTTTATCTGCTGATTACTCCCAGATAGATTTAAGAGTATTAGCACATTTCAGTATGGATAAAAATTTAATAGATGCTTTTAATAAAGATGAAGATATTCATACAAGAACAGCAATAGAAATATTTAACATTCCAAAAGAAATGGTAGATAGTGAAAAACGAAGGATTGCAAAGACTGTTAATTTTGGAATAATATATGGAATGACTCCTTTTGGGCTTGCAAAAGAACTTAAAATAAGTAAAGAACAAGCAAAAGAATATATTGAAAATTATTTTTTAAAATATCCTGGTGTAAAGATGTATATGATTGGAGCAGTTGAAAAAGCAAAAAAATTAGGATATGTTGATACTATACTAAATAGAAGAAGGTATATCACTAATATAAATAGTAAAAATCGTATTATAAGAGAATCTGCAGAAAGAGAAGCAATAAATATGCCTATTCAAGGTTCTGCATCTGATATTATTAAATTAGCAATGATAAATATATACAATACAATTAAGAAGGAAAATTTATCTTCTAAAATGATTCTACAGGTTCACGATGAATTAGTTTTTGAATGTAACCCTAAGGAGTTAGACTTACTAAGAAAGATTTTAAAAGAAATAATGGAAAATCCTACTATTTCTGGTAAACCATTAAAATTAAGAGTGCCTTTAAAAATAGATATTAAAATAGGAGATAATTGGGGAGAATGTAAATGAAGGTATTAGGAATAACAGGAGGAATTGCTACTGGTAAAACTACAGTATCAAAGATATTAAAAAGATACGGTGGATATCTTATAAGCGCTGATGATATTGCACACAGAATAATACTTCCTAAAAAGAAAGCATATAAAAAAATTGTTAAACAGTTTGGAAAAGAAATTTTAAATAAAAATTTAACAATAAATAGAAAAAAATTAGCTGATATAATTTTTAAAAAAAAGAAGTTAAGAAAAATTTTAGAAAACATAACTCATCCAGAAATTATAAAAACCATAAAAAAAGAAATAAAAAAAGCAAAAAAGGGAAAAAAATATAAATTTATTATTTTAGAAGCTCCTTTACTTTTTGAAGCAAAAATCTCTAATTTAGCAGACTTAATTATTGTTGTAGCATGCAGTAAAAAAACACAAATCAAACGACTAATAAAAAAAGGCTTTTCAAAACAATCAGCAGAAAATAGAATCTCATCACAAATCCCTCTTTCTAAAAAAATAAAACAAGCAGATATTGTAATTTATAATGAAAAAAACTTAAAATTATTAAGAAAAAACGTAAAAAAAATCTTAAATTATTTATAAAGACTAAAATAAACTTGTCTTTAAACAAAAATACTTATCTTATCACCTTTTTTTATAACTCCACCTTTAATAACTTTTGCAAATATTCCTTCTCTTGGCATTATACAATCTCCTGTTTTGTAATATATAGAACAATATCTATGACATTCTTTCCCAATTTTAGTTACTTCTAAAAGTATGTCTTCTCCAATTTTTATTTTATACCCTACTTTTAATTTTGTAAGGTCGATCCCCTCTGTTGTAATATTCTCAGCAAAATCACCCGGTTTTAAATCTACACCCACTTTCTTCACTTTCTCACATTCCTTTTGCTTTCTTATACTCTCTATTGAAAGCAAACTTACTTGTCTTAGATTAGTACCTGCATGGGCATCATTCTCAAAGCCAAAATTTTCTACTATCTTCGCTTCATTCACAGGTAGTTTTGAAACTCCTTTGGATTTACTTATATTTATTGAGTAAACCTTCCCTTCCATCTTTATCACCCTCCAATACTACTCATTTCAACTTTATAATCTTTAATATTTTTTTTTCTATATAAAGATTTTGTTTTAGTTATTTTATCTATAAGTTTAAATATCTCATCTATTGCTTTTGTCCTAATTAATTTCTTAACATCGTAAATTGGTTCTGAAAATAAACAAGGAAATATTCTCCCTGTAGAGTCAATTCTTATTCTATTACATCTATCACAAAAATCCTCGCTAAAACTACTTATAAAACCAATGTTTCCTAAAGAATTTTTAATTTTATAATAAACTGCAGGCCCATTTCCTCTAACATTTGAAACAGATTCAAGTTCACCAAAATTTTTAATTATCTCTTGTTTAACATCTTCATTATTTATTATCATACTACCAAAGGATTCTTTCAGTCGAGAATTAACAGGAAACAATTCTATAAACCTTATAATCAAAGGAAATTCAAGAGACAATTTTGCAAAATCCAATATCTCATCATCATTAATTCCTTTTAACAGAACAACATTTATCTTAACAGGATTTAATCCTTCTTCTATTGATTTCTTTATACCATCCCAAACATCAAAATAATTTTCTCCTCTTGTGATAAGTTTAAATCTATCTGCTTTTAAAGTGTCTAAACTTATATTAACCCTGTTTAAACCTGCTATTTTTAAATCTTTCACCATATATTTAAGTAGTACTCCATTTGTTGTCATTGATATATCTTTAATATTTTTTATATTTTTTAGCATCCTAATAAAACTTGCAATATCCTTTCTTATTAAAGGCTCACCTCCTGTTAATCGCACTTTACTAATTCCTTTAACAGAAAATAATTCAACAACTTTAGCCATCTCTTCATACGAAAGAATATCTTCCTTTTGTAAAAAAGATATTCTTCTATCGGGATTGCAATACAAACAATTTAAATTACACCTATCGGTTATGGAAATCCTTAAATAATCAATCTGCATATCCCTTTTCCCTCATAAGTATCTCAATAAGACTATTTATTGTATTTTTTCTTTTTGTTGTTATTTTTAGAAGAACTGCTTTAGGATTAATTCTCCTTATATCTTTCTCCACTTGTTTTAAATTATATTTAGAATATTTAATTAAATCTATTTTTGAGATAATCACGATATCACAGTTAGCAAACATAGGTGGGTATTTAGCAACTTTGTCATCTCCTTCTGTAACCGAAGTCATCACTATTCTTAAGTTTTCTCCAAGGTCAAACTCAGCAGGGCAAACAAGGTTACCAATATTCTCAATAATCAATATATCTATCTTTTTTGACTTTAAAGATTCAATTGCTTTTCTTATCATTCCTGCATTTAAATGACATGCATTACCTACTTTCTCTGTATTTATCTGAACAACTGGAATTTTTAACTTTGAAATTCTTCTTGCATCTTTTACTGTTGCTATATCCCCTTCTATTACAGCTATTTTTAATTTATCTTTTATCTTTTTTATTATCTCTTCTATTAATGTTGTTTTTCCACAACCAGGTGAACCCATTAAGTTAACTACAAATATTCTATTTTGACTGAAATACTTTCTATTCTTTTTAGCAATAATATTTTCTTCCTTAAGTATATCTAAATTCAATATAACTTTTTTCAAATTTACTCTCCTTCAATACTATCAATAAAAAATTCATTGCCTGATTTTATCTTAATATCAGTATTTTTGCATTTACTACAGCAAAGTTCAATCTCAAAAGTATTTTCGTAATTAAACTTGTTACCGCACTTCGGACAGTAAACTTCAAGTGGAATACTTTTAATTGCTAATTTTGCTCCTTCAAGCACTGTACCTTTTGAAAGTAATTCAAAAGCAAATTCAAGAGAGTCTGGTATAACTGCTTTTAAAACGCCTATCTTAAGATTGATTTTTTTAACTTTTTTTATCTTATGAGTTTCACATTGTTTTTCGATTATCTTAAGTAAATTTTCAGCTATTGAATACTCATGCATAAATTTTATACACCTAAATCCGTAGGTGCTCTTCCTAGAGAATAAAGCAAAGTTAGCACCTCTTTAATTCTATCCTTTACATTAGTATCTGAACCCGCTCTATCAGGATAAATTTCATATAAGTGTCTATACTTCTCAGGTGTAACATTTATCATAAGTGAATTTGCACCTGCTAACAATCCCTGTCTTGCTCCATCTTTCTTATCTAAAGTTTCAAGTGCTGTTGTTACAACTATCTTACTATTTGGATAAAGGATTCTTGCTCTTGCAATAGTATTTAAAACCATTTCAATCGATGGCTTAGGTTGACCCTTTAACGGCGTTTCAGGATGTGGTATAAAAGGACCAAATGAAAACATCTCAGCATTAAGTTTCCATGTAAGATTTATGTCATCAATTATATCTTGCTCTGACTGTCCAGGAAGACCTATTAAAAAGCCTGTAAAAATCATATAACCAATTTTATACAGATTTCTTATTAATTCTAATCTTTCATCCAAATCTGAGTCAGGTTTTAATCTTTTATATAAATCCTTCTTCCCTGTCTCAAACCGAAGTAATACACCCCTTGCTCCCTCATCGTAAAGTTTTTTATAAGTATCAACACTCCTTTCACCAATACTTAATACAAGTAATATAGCACACTTTTCTCTTATTCTTCTTACCATTTCTACAAGTTTTTCTTCTGTATACCACGGATCTTCTCCTGATTGTAATACAAGTGCTTTGAACTTCAATTCATTAGTAGCATATTCGCATGCAGAAACTATTTCGTCAATCTCCATTCTGTATCTTATAATTTTATTATTGCTTTTTCTTATACCACAGAATAAACAATCATTCTTACAATAATTTGAAAATTCTATAATACCATGCACACAGCATGAATTGCCAAGATACTTCTGTCTTTTTGCATTTGCAATCTGATACAGAGTTTTTGTTTCTCGAGCAAGTCTTAAGTCTACTTCCTTAAGTTTTATAAAAATTTCCTTCCAAGTTTCAAGAATCGAAATAGCATCTTTTTCTTCTACCTTCTGAACTACAAAACCGCCTTGTGCATAAATATATTCCCCTATTTTTAATTCAAAGAATTCGTTCCTTGCTTTCTTCTTCTCTCCAAAGTAATCAACGACCACAAGGTTGCCCTTTATATCAACTACCTTACCTGGTATTGCATAACACATTTTAATTCTCCTTACTTTTCTAATTTCTTTATAAAATCATTATATATCCTTTTATCTTATTTTTCAATGTCTTTTATTTTTTTGACAATATTTTATTTTTTGATATAATATATATCTATGATTGATGAAATAAAAAAAAGAGTAAAAGGTAAAACAGTAATAGTTTGTATTGGCAATGAACTTAGGGGCGACGATGGTGCAGGACCAGTCTTAGCCAAAAAATTAAATGGAAATATCAAGATTCCTGTAATAAACTGCGGAGAAACACCTGAAAGTTATACTGATATCATAAAAGATTTAAAACCCGAGACAGTTATTATAGTTGATGCAGTAGATATGAAAGCACCACCAGGTTCTGTAAGTATCATAGAAAAAGAAAATTTATCTGAAGTGATAACCTATACAACTCATAATGTCCCTTTAAAAATTTTTACTGATTATCTGTCAAAAGAAACAAAAGCAAAAATATTTATTATAGGTATCCAACCAGAACAAATGGATTTAGCCAATAAGATTAGCGATACGATAAATACTACTTTAGATGCAGTTAGCATTGCAATAAAAGAGGCTTTAAAAACTTTCTAATCTAAAAAAGGTTACTCATCAGGAAACATCTCTTCCAACGATTTTTCCTTATATTCTTCAGCTTTCACACTTTTAGGTATAAGTCCAAGTGCAACAGCAACTCCATGTAGGATTGCTTCAGGTCTTGGAGGACATCCTGGAATGTAATAATTTACAGGTACAACATTATCAACTCCACCGATAATATTATATGAATTTTTCCATATTCCACCACCCGTAGCACACGAACCTATCGCAAATACAAGTTTAGGATTAGGAACAGCATCCATCAGCCTTTTTAAAGAAGGAAGTATCTGCCTTGTAACAGGGCCCGATATTAACAAAACATCTGCATGACGAGGAGAACTTACTAGTTTTATACCAAATCTCTCAGCGTCATAATAAGGTGTTAAAGTATTAATAACTTCAATATCACAGCCATTGCATGCTCCTGTATTAACATGATAAACCCATAAAGACTTGGGAAAAACTTTTTTTGATAATGATTGAAGCATTTATAATCCTCCTTTTGATATAATAGACAAAACTACATTAGTAGCATTGTTTAAAATTGGATAAATAACCTGTGGAGAAACACCCAGTATAAAGCAGAATAAAACAAGAACAAACATCATTAACCACATTGAAGCAGGAACTTCACTTATATTTAAACTCTTTAACTCTGAAGAGATAGGACCCATAAATATTCTGTAAGAAACATGCACAAATGATGCTAATGTTAGGATACTACAAATAATAGCAACTACAGTAGTCCATACCATACCTGGCACCTTAACTCCCGCTAAGAACAATGTAAATTTACTCATAAACCCGTTTAACATTGGAACCCCAGATATTGCCAAACCTCCAATAAAAAAGCAAAACGCCGTTATTGGCATTTTCCTACCTAACCCACCAAGTTCATTAATCCTTCTAATTCCTGTTTTAAAGACAATTGCACCAACGCATAAGAATAAAAGAGATTTAATAATACTATGATTTACAATATGGAAAAGAGAACCATACATACTTATATATGAACCATCTTTTACAACACCTGACATTGCAGGAACAACTCCTGATAAGCCTAATCCCATGATAATATATCCCATTTGACTTACCGAAGAATAGGCTAAAAACCTTTTTAAATCTTCTTGGATAAACATCATAAACACACCCACTACCATCGTAAATATGCCAAGTATCACAATAAAAACACTGATTATTGAGAAAGATGTATAAAACATTGTAACTGTACGGATTAATGCGTAAACTCCTACTTTTATCATAACACCAGACAAAAGTGCACTCACCGGAGTTGGGGCTTCTGCATGAGCATCAGGAAGCCATGCATGAAATGGAGCAATACCTGCTTTTGTTCCAAATCCTACTATTAAAAACGCTACTGCTAAAAGTATTATACTACTTGGTATAATACCTGCCTTTGCTGCTTCAGAAATAACAGAAATCTGAAGTGGTTCGCCCTTTATAAGACTCGATGCTGCACCAGAGTAAAGCAACACACATCCAAATAATGCAAACGATATACCAACTGTAAGAAGCATTAAGTACTTATAACCCGCTTCCACTGAATCTTTGTTCCAGTAAAATGCAACCAGTATTGCTGATGCTAAAGTCGTAGCTTCTATTATAACCCAAAGTATAATTATATTATTAGTCGTGGTTGCAAAAAGCATTGTACTTATGAAAAGCATTACTTGCCAGTAAAATGATTTAACCTTTTTATCGCTTATTATACCCTTTTCCTTCTCGCGTTCTACATATTTAAACGAGTAAATAATAACCATAAGTCCTATCACGCTGATAATAAAACTAAATAAACTACTTAAACTATCTATCCTCAGATGAGAGCCAAATTCTATAAGCACTTTGCTCTGGGTTTCTATCAATATCACTATAGATATTATTAAAGTGATAATCATACCTATCAAGGCAACCCATTCTCTTAAAAACTTTTTGTTACCAAATAATAATATAAACATTGCCGTTAATGCCGGCACTATAAAGATCCATATACAATATGAAGAAACTATTTCAGACATACCTCACCACCTTAAATTTTTTAATTGATAAGTATCTGTTGTTCCAAATTCCCTGTAAACACCATATATAACATATAAAGTTAAATAAACTGCTATTACAACATCAGTTACAACTCCAACAATTGCTGTCTCAGGCAAGGTAGGTGCTAAACTTACTAAAGACAAATGCACTCCATTTTCAAGTATACATAATCCATGAACTGTTTTAATAGCGTCTCTCCTAATAAGGATACAGTAAAGCCCTAGAACAAATATGGTAAATGAAACCGCAAGGATAGTCCTAAAAGGTTCCTTTGTTGCCTCAACATTTGGAGCTATGAAATTTGCATTAACATGGGTTATATTATAAAAAATTATCATAATTATACAGGATATTATTATAGATGGTAAATAACCTATAGGAGGTTTTATCTCTCGGATTGTTGTCTTCTTAATATACCTTAACAATAAAAACGGAATTATAACCACCTTAGTGATAAATGCAAACAATGCCCACAGGTATATATGTGGGTTGCCTTTTGAGGCAAATACAATAAAAATACTACACATTAAAAGCGCTTGTAGACAATAGGCATAAGCAGAATATTTTAAATTTCTAAACTCTATAACTGCAATTGTAGTAACTACTATTGATAAACTTAAAGTTGAAATTATACCCGCACCTTCCATTTAATATACCTCCAAAAATTAGTCCTAAATATTAGGACGATATATTTACTTTCTCATCCCTTTTACCATCAATTTATCCAAAGGATGTTTCTTTTCCCTATCAAAACATCTACCACACCTTTGGCATGTGACCATATCTATTTCTTGCTTTATAACCAAATCTTCTTTCTTATCAGTAGCAAGCTGGTATTCAGTTGACATAGTTAGAGCTTTCTCAGGACAAACTTCTACACACCTTCCACAGTAAATACACCTGAATAAGTCCCTTTCAATGTACCTTTTACCATCCTTATCAACTACTTTAATAAGTGCAGGTGGACAAACATTTGCACATCCTCCACATCCTATACACTTTTCTGAATCCAATTTAACTCTTCCTCTAAACCATTCTTTTGGAGGATTTGGTTCTTTACCAAGCGGATAAGGGAAAGTAACTCTACCCGCTTTAAAACATATTAATGCCTCTTTTAATTTACTCTTTAACATTTCTCTCCTTTATTCACTATTTTTTTTTACTTTTTCCCTATGCTCTTATTATTGCAAATGCCAACGCAATCAATGCTATTATTGAAACTCCAGTATAATACTTTATTGCCTGGTCAACTCTTAATCTGGGATTTACAACATCTATAACGCCTATAATAAATATTACTATCAAAACTTTCACGAGATTTATTATGATATCTATTGGAATAATCATTGTTTTAGGCCATGGTAAAAATATTTCTAAAAATAACGACGCATAAATAATCTGTTTTGCAAAGAAACTCCATTTAAACAATGCTAACCTTGGACCAGAAGCTTCAATAAATGGCCCTTCCATTATTTCCTGCTCAGCTTCTGCAATATCAAAAGGTAATTTTGCAAGTTGTGCCTGCATAACAAGGAAAAAAGGTATTGCAGCTATAAGCATTGAAAATGTTGGACCGTTTTTTAAATTCCAACTAACTATATCACTAATATTAAATGAACCACTCCTAACCACTCCTGTAAGAATTGATAAAACAATTATTGTTTCAAGTACTAGATAAAGCATCATTTTTCTAGTTAAACCAATAAACGCATAAACATTCGTAGTTGCTGCAGCACCTATCATAATCGAAAATGCCGCAAGGGATATAAAATAAATAAGGACAATTACATCCCCACTGCCACCTAGCGGAGCTTTTATAGAACCAATTGGTGTCAATAATGCAACCATCATTATACTAGCAAAACAAACAATTGGCGCTAACCCAATTAATATGTTATTAGAAACCCTAAGGTCTTCTTTACCAAGAAGTTTAATAATATCAAGATAAGGCTGATAAATAGGTGGACCTATACGAGAATGCACAATCGCCTTAACTTTTCTTAAAACACCTTCATATAATGGAGCAAGAAGTATTACAAGTATTAAATTTACTATTGACATTACTATTTCAAACACTCTACTTACCTCCGTATTTTCTTCTTGATAACTTAAGCAACTCGTCCTGAGTATATATCTTGGATTTTCCTTTTTTTAAATCTACAACTTCTACTCTTTCAGTACATGAAAAACATGGGTCTATACTACCTAAAGTTATAGGTACATCCGCCAAAGTAGCATTACTAAACATAAGTGGAACTGATTGCAGATTTGCATAAGTTGGAGCCCTTACTCGCCATCTGTAAGGTTTATTCTCTGGACCTGTAATAACATAATGAATAACTTCTCCTCTGGGTGCCTCAACTACACTAACACCTTCTTTACCTGCTGTCACATCCCCTTCAAGATTTGCCATTATATCTCCATCTGGCATCTGTTTCAAACATTCTCTTATAATCCTGATTGACTCCAATGTTTCTTCCAATCTTACAAGAGTTCTTGCCAAAACATCCCCTTCTTTATGTACACACTTCTTTACTGGAACATACTCATAAGCAGCAAAAGGATGGTCAACTCTTGCGTCTATTTCAACTCCAGACCCCCTTGCGGTTGGTCCAGTTACTGACATTTTAACAGCATCTTCATACGATAAAATCCCAACATCTTTTAATCTCATCATCAAGGTTGTATCTCCCTGTATAGCCTCTATCAATGCAAGCAATTCTTTCTCTATTTTTCCTATTACTTCAAGAATCTCTTTTTCATTTTCTTTTGTAATATCTCTCCTTACTCCTCCTATCAAATTCATACCGTATGTTTTCCTATTTCCTGTAATCCTCTCTGTAAGCCACATAACAGGTTCTCTCATTCTCCATGACTGCATCAAAACAGTATCAAATCCGATTATATGACCTGCAATACCAAGCCATAACAAATGGCTATGAATCCTTTCTAATTCCAATATAATACTTCTTATATATTTTGCTCTTTTTGGAATCTCTATACCTGCTGCTTCTTCTACTGTCTGACAATAACAACACGAATGAACAAATCCACAGATTCCACATATCCTCTCAGCTATAAAAGGTATCTGGTTATATGTTAAAACCGAATCTCCCATCTTTTCAATGCCCCTGTGAATATAAAATCCTCTGTAATCGCATCCTACAACTGTTTCTCCCTTCACAAATACTCTCCACTGTGATGGCTCTTCCAAAACAGGGAAAAATGGTCCAATAGGAACAACTGTGGCATCAGGTGGTGGCTCTTTCATTACTACTCTAGGACCAGGTGCTCCGACAGAAACTCCTGGAATCTTACAATCAGCCGGAAAATCTTTTCTTAAAGGATACACATTCTCTGGCCAGTCATCTGATAGTACCAATCTCCTTGGATCAGGATGTCCAATAGGATTAACACCTATCATATCACGAAATTCCCTTTCAGCCCAGTTAGCTCCTGGAACTTTAGGAGTTATAGAATCAATATTTGGGTCATTTGGGTCAACTGAAGTTTGAAGGAGCAAAAATATTTTATCAGAATCCAGTGAAAAGATATGCGTAATTTGAAAATCTCCATGAATATTTCTTCTATCAGTACCTGCACTTATGTTAAATCGTGCTTTAAGTTCGTTAAATACATAATCAGCAATATCTTTTACTTTCTTTTTATTAATATTTATATATAATTTATCTTTTACTTTTTCTTCTATCTTTAAAATATCCTCTTTAAACTTGCCTTTCAATTTTTCTGCTACTTCTTTAGCATTCATAACACACCTTCCTTCTTTTATTTTGCAAACAAGAACAAAATTAAAATAACTATTATAATACCCGCAGCTTGCCACAACATATACACTTGTGGTATCCCAACATGAGTTTTTCTTAATTTTCTAGTTAACGTGTATATCCATTCTACAAAAGGATAATAAAATAACCTATCAAAATCAAGCATCTTATATATAATATCTGTCTCTTTAACTTCTTTAGCACGAGAAGGAACAGGTAAAAACCACTTGTTAAGAATCTGCATTATAGATAGATAAAAACTATATCCTCTGTACTTAAGATGGTCAGGATTATACTCTTCACCGCAATACCATGCAGGAACAATTCTCTTGCTTGCTCCACCAGATTTAAACACAAAATAAGAAAACACAAGACAAACAAGAAATGCTATTCCAATAAACACTGGTCTGAATAAACCAGACAAAGTACCATTAAACAAAATTGAGACTCCATTCTTTCCAGAACCAAAAAGTGAGTTAAACGTTGGAACAACATTTGCTATCTTTGAACCTATCAAAACGGAATTATATATATAACCTAAAGGCAAAAGTGGTATAATCCCAAAAAGCACACAAATAAAAGCAAGGATACCCTGCGATAGGTTCATAGAAAAAGGTACTTCCCCTTCCTTAACCTGCCTTGTTAATTTTGAAGGCATTGTTCCATAAAAAGTTAAACCCAAAAATTTGATACAATAAGCCATGGTTAAAACTGCAAAAAAAATTGATATAACACCATACAAAATGTAAATAGGAAATTTAATACCTCCTAAAATAGATGCTTCATATATTAAAAACTTGCTAACAAATCCGGAAAATAATGGGAACCCAATTATAGACATCGTGCCTATAAGCGATGTAATAGTTGTAAATGGCATAATGCTCGCAAGTCCACCTGTTTCGTTCATATCCCTTGTTCCAGACTTAAAAAAGATTGAACCAGCATTTAGGAAAAGTAAGCTCTTGAAGAATGCATGATTCACCATATGGAATATTCCAGCAATTATAGCAATAGAAGCTATAACCAAGTTATCATTTATCAATGTTATTCCAACTCCCAGAGAAAATAAAATATAACCTATCTGGGCTATGCTTGAGTATGCAAATAATTTTTTATAATCCTGTTGGTTTAAAGCTCCAAAAGTTCCTATAACTATTGACATTATTCCAAAAGAAGAAATTATTACACCCCATACAGTAGCAATGTTTGTATGTTCCATTAAAGGAACCATAAATAAAAATACTCTTAATATACCATATATTCCCATCTTTATCATTATACCAGAAAGAATTGCAGAAATACCTGAAGGTGCAGCAGGATGAGCATCAGGTAACCATGTTCCAAAAGGATAAACACCTGCTTTAGTTGCAAAACCTATGAAAAATAAAGCAAGTAAAATATGTAAAACAAACGGACTGCTGTTCGCCATATTCTCTATTGCCTGTTGAATATTTGAGAAGCTAAATGAACCAGTTACTGATTGTAAAACTAATCCAGAAATAAACATTAAAGCTGTTCCAATATGCGTCATAAGAAAGTACTTAAAGCCTGCCCTTAAAACATCTGGCTGTTCCTTCTCATATATAACAAGGAAATACGAAACAAGGGTCATAAACTCCCAGAATACAAAGAAAAAGAAAAGGTCAGAAACGCATACAACACCTATCATTCCAACAATGAAAAGAATTAAAAATGGATAAAACCTTACAAGATTTTCTTCATTGTAAACATCCATGTATCTAATAGAATAAAGCGTCGCAATCAAAGAAACTAAACCTATCAGAATTAAAAACATTGCACTCATTTTGTCAATGCTTATAAGCAAACTTGCTCCTATCGTTGGTATTGAAAACAAAGGCTGTACCACCGTAAGAGGTTCAGCACTGTTAAATACCTTTATAATTACATTTATTAAAATAAAATCAATTACAAGTACGGTTAAAACTGCAATAATTCCACAGAACCTCTTAAACTTTGCAGTTAAAGCAGTAAGAACAACACCTATAATTACAGTTAGACAAAAAGTTAATATCATACTTTTAATCCCACTCCTTTTAACAGTATCATACCTAAAAATGGTACTAACAGAGATAATATAACAAGAATAATCAATGTCCACTTAAAAGTTCCTGGAATAACTATTTTTTCTGTATCTTCTGATTTACCAAAAAATACCTTTTGCATAATTCTTAAAAACCAATAAAAAGAACCTATACTTTCAAGCAGAATAAGAACAACAAAAATTACACCTATATAATTTTTAAGACTAATTGCTCCTGCAAGTATGAAAAATTTACTCCAGAAACATGGAAACGGTGGTATTCCTGTAACAGATAAAACGCCTACAATAAAAGCAAAAGTAACTACGGGCATTTTCTTTGATAAACCACTTAATTTTGAAATAAGTCTTACACCTGTAAGATATGAAATTACACCCACACAAAGAAAAAGAATGATTTTACTAAAAGCATGGCATATCAAATGAAGCAATCCACCTTTCAATGCAATATCAGAACCCATCATACCTAAACCCAATCCAACAAATATATAACCAAGATGGGTTATTGTAGAAAAAGCAAGAAGTCTTTTTAAATCATCTTGCCTGAAATAAAATATTAAACCAATATACATTGTTATCAAAGCCATTATTCCAACTATTAATCCCACAAAAGGTGGTATTTGATATACAGAAACTGCAACCCTTGCAATCAAAAATACACCAGCCTTGACCATTGCAGCAGCATGTAAGTAGCCAGAAATCGGTGTAGGAGCCTCCATAGCATCTGGCAACCAAGTATAAAAAGGCACCTGTGCTGACTTTGCCCATGCTGAAAACAACAAAAATAAAATAACTACAGTCTTTAAAGTGGGGTCTAAAGTACTTATAGATTCAAAACTAAATGATTTTGTATTTACAAAAACTAATGCAACTGCTACAAAGAAAAACAAGCCAGGTGCATGCGTCATAAGTAATGCTTTAAATCCTGCTTTAAATCCTTTCTCAGTTTCATAAAACGCAATAAGTGCAGCTGAACATATTGTTGTTAACTCCCAAAAAATTAAAAACTGAAGAAGATTTGGTGATATAGCAATACCTATCATACTGCCTATGAAAAGCAGTAACCAAGCATAATATGCTACTTTCCTCTTCTCACCCGGATGTTCCTTGTTCTCCTTAGTCATATATTTTGTTGAGAAAACAACTACCATAAAACCAATAACGGAAACAATAAATAACATCATTATACTTAGATGATCAATCAATGCTCCAAAAAGATTAATAGTTCCTTCTATCCACTGCATCCTTCCCCATGTAAAGGACTGGGGTTCAGCATCAATAGAAAAATAAACTATAAATAAGGAAATAAGAAGTGTTATAAGAGAAAAAGATACAGCTATAAAGCTAAACTTACTTTTAAAAACTGTAGGCACTATTCCTAAAAAGTAAAGTGCTGCACCTATCATAGGTACAATTAAAAGCAAAATTATTAGTGTAAACATTTATACTCTCTCCGGTAAATTTTTTATCTGTTTATAATTAAATACAGGACCATCTATACAAACATACTTATGTCCTATTGCACAATGGCCACATTTTCCCACTCCACATTTCATATAACGTTCAAGTGTGGAAATAATATTTTCTTCTTTGAATCCCATCTTTAATAAATCCTGTATTACAAATTTTATCATTATAGGTGGTCCACATACAAAAGCAACAGTATTTGGAACATCAAATTGAACTTTTTTAAATAATATAGGAACAACTCCTATATCTTTTTTCCAAGTTTCATCACCAACATCAACAGTAACTAAAAATTTAATATCTTCTCTCTTTTCCCATTCCTCTAATTCATATTTATAAACCAGATCTTTTGGAGTTCTAGCCCCATATAATATAGTGATATTTCCATAATCCTGACGATTATCAAACATATAATGAATTAAAGACCTTAATGGTGGCAACCCAATACCACCTCCTACAAATAAAATGTCTTTCCCTTTAACCTCTTCATAAGGAAATCCATTCCCAAAAGGTCCTCTTATACCAACTTCATCTCCAACTTTTAAATTATGCAATGCTCTTGTTAATTTTCCTACTGCTCTAACAGTAATTATAAAATATCCTTTTCTCGTTGGAGATGTAGCCATACCAAATGGCGCTTCTCCTGCACCAAAAATTGAAAGTTCTATAAATTGACCTGGCTTATAATTAAACTCTTCTTGGACCTTTTTATCCTTAAAAGACAAAGTAAATGTCTTTGTATCAGCAGTTTCTTCTTTTATATCTTTTATCTCAGCCTTAAGAGGTAAATATATATTATCCATATTACTCCTTCTGTATTCTACTGCCCTTGTCTTCTAATGAATTTTGAAACCATAGGCATATCAATTCCACCAATGCATGCAATAACACATCTACCACAACCTACACATCCATGCTGTCCCATTTTTTTCATATAATAATAACTTAACTTATGATAGTATCTCCTTTTAACTCTGTCTTTAAAAACAGGTCTTGGGTTATGACCTGAAACTTCTCTTGTAAAACCTGAATACATACATGAGTCCCATGTTCTTACTCTTTCACCTTTATTTGTAGTTCCTATATCTAAAACATTAAAACAAGTACATGTAGGACATACATAAGAACAACTACCGCATCCTACACACCTGCTTGCAAGTTGATCCCATGTTTTTTCATCAATATCATTTGCAGTAACATGTCTTATTGCTTTTGAAAAATAAGATGTAGGCATCTTAAACTTATTTTCTTTTGTATCTTTTACAATTTTTTCCTTCTTATCAATATCCTCTTGACTTGCATCCTTAAATAACGAGCCTCCTATCTTTACAATCTCTTCACCTTTTTCTGAACCTATCTCCGCTACATAACTTCCATTAATTTTAGTAAGTTGTACATCAAACCCTTCTTTTCTATCTGGTCCTGCATCTGCACAAACACAAAAACATGATTCAAACGGCTCTGTGCATACCAAATTAACCGTAATTAAACTATTTCTTCTTAATTCGTAAAAAGTATCCTTAAATCCATCAAGAAAAAACTTATCTAAAAATAACATAGCAGAAAGGTCACAGGTCCTTATCCCAAATAAAACTGTTTTTTCAGTAACTTGTTGTTCAACTTTTGCATCTACACTTTTCCCCTTTTTTTCGTATTTCATCATAACTTCCTTTGAAGGAAAAAGAAACTGCTTTACAGGAGATATAACTGGATTTATATAATCAAGGGATATCTCATTCCCTGATTTTATTTTTTTAAACTCATAATCTCCGCTTTTAATTTTCACTGGACCCAATACATTGTATTTTTCAGCAATCTTGTCAATCCAGCGAGTAACATCTTCCTTATTTATAATTTTAACCTTCATGAAAGTTTCTCCAATCTCCCTACAGTCCATTTTAAACCTATTGGGACGATAATACTATGACTAATATCATCTTTTCCATACGTGACAACCATTATATTTTGTGGAATATCATTCAAAATAGAAACATTTCTTGTTATTTCGCCTGTTTTTGTCACTACCTTTACTTTTTCATTATTACGGATATTATTTTTCTTTGCAAGCTCGGGATTAACTACTACAACTCCTACTTCCATTTCTCTAAATAAAGTATAGGAATTCTTAAGCATACTGCCAGAATGAAAAAACATTCTTGGATTGTCAATTTTAATCCACAATGGAAAATCACTATCTACATTTTGATTTTCAAGAGATATATTAACTTTTGATATTTTTTTACTTTTTAACAAATTTGATTTTTCAATTTCTTTTCTAACTTCTGAAATATTCTTATAAGGAAGTTTTACTCCTAGTTTTTCCGATAGTTCAATAAATATCTCAAAATCCGACTTCAATGTTTCATCAGTCGAAATAGAAGGCTCAAAATCTTGCAATCTTCCTTCCATATTTATAAAACTCCCACCTTTTTCCAGTGAACTAACCACCGGTAAAATAACATCTGCTAATTTTGCAGTTTCTGTCATAAATAAATCCTGCACTATGAGAAAACCAACATTTTCTAAAGCCTTCTTTACTCTATTATAATCTCCCGCTGAAGATAGAATATCTTCTCCAATTATATAAAGGCATTCCATATTACCTTTTTCAGCAGATTCTATCATCTCTTGTAAATTCATTCCTTCTTTTTCACCTTCTATATATGGTGTAACACCATACGCAACTGCACCAAGTGCATTATTCAAATTTATAATCGGAAATACATTGTCTTTAAATATATCAATAATCGAGTTAAAACTATCATCTGGATTAACTCCTTTAAATATATCTTCACCCACTATACAAATTGGCTTTTTTGCTCTTTTATACAATGAAGATACCTTTCCATCTTTTATAGCCTCTGCTATTTTGTTAGGTTCTGTCTGTATATAAATTTCTGCAATATTTGCTAATGGAATTTTTAATGAATTAATAACCAAAATTTTTGCTCCTTTATCAAGTGCTTTCAAAACCCTTCTTAAAATCTGAGGTGCTTCAACATTAAGATTAGTACCTATGACAATAATTAAATCAGAATTTTGTATATCATCTATTTTTACAGAAAAATTAATTTCATTGATTCTTTTCAATAATGGAGAATAATGTAAAGAAAATGAAGTATCAATATTATTAGTCTTTATAACCTGATGTGCTAGTTTATTCAAAAGGTAATTCTCTTCATTGGTGGTTTTTGAAGAACCTATAATGCCTATTGAGTTATACTTGTCTTTAACTGACTTAATTTTTTCAGCAACAAGGCTTAAGGCTTCCTGCCAGGTTACTTCTTTGAACGTATCATCCGATTTTATAAGGGGTTTTCTTAATCTTGTTTCGCTGTCTAAAACTTCAACTATATGCCAGCCTTTTATGCAAAGACTTCCCCTTCCAATTAAGTGTGACTGACTTGGCTCTACTTTTTCTATTTCCTTATCATCAGTAGAAACCTTAATACCACAACCACAACCACAAAATGGACATATCGTTATAATTTCTTTCACTTATTTATTTCCTTTTAAATCCTTAATTATAATAAAAAATGCCTTTCTGTCTTGTTCTATTTATCACAATATTTTAATTTAATATACAATATTTTTTATATTTTTGTCAAGTATTTTTTCTATATTGCTCTTTATTTCACATTATTGATAGGACATAATCTTGCTTAAAGATACGATATAAAATAAGTTCTTTGGGGTATGCTATTTTCTATATAAAACATATTTTAATAAATTTCTCAAACTTTCTTTAAATCTTGAATCATGCAAAGATTTAAGATTCTCTTCAGCGAGGGATAGATATTCCTTTGCCTTTTCAATTGGATTAATCTTACTTTTAAATGAAAAATCATTATCTAAATAATCATCTATTATTTGGTATGCAAAACCAAAATTTAAACCATAGTCTTTCATTGCTTTAATAGACTTTTTATCTCCTCCACCTACCATTGCTCCTATTTCACAACATACAGAAAAGAGTAAGGCTGTCTTATCTTTTATTATTTTTAAATAATCCTTCATGGTATTAAAATTCTTTTTTAGTTCTTCAACCTCACTGCAACACATTCTTTCAACACAATCTGCTATTATTCTTAAAATACTTATATCAATTTTTTTTACCATTAAAAAGAAAGTTTTTGAGTAAACTAAATCACCAATTAACATTGATATTTCATCACCAAATTTCTTATTTAAACTCAAACCACCCCTTCTAAATTTTTCATTATCAATTATATCATCATGAATAAGCGAAGCATTGTGAATCAATTCTAATGAAGCTGCTAATAATATTAAATCTTGATTTATTTTATTTCGCCCATTCACTGATTTTGCTGAAAATAAAAAAAGCGCTGGTCTTAAGTATTTACCTTCCTTACTGAAAAAATAATCTATCTCTTTTCTTATGAATTTATGATTTTCCTTTAAATCAGATATTTCACTTTTTATTTTTAATTTAACTTTTAGCAGGTCTTTTAAGATAGGTTTATAAATTTCTTTTAAGTTCATTATTCCTCTTTCGCTTAATATTATTCTTTTCGCCTCTCCATCGAACATACAAAATAAACCAAATTTTCAAGTTCTATAGCAAGATTAACATTACTAACAATAATACCTTCTGGAACTCTCAGATTCACTGGAGCAAAATTTAATATTCCACGAATACCTGCTGAAACTAACACTTCGCATACTTCTTGAGCAACAATGCCAGGTACTGTAAGGATAGCAATTTTAATATTATTATTTTTTATAAACTCAGAAATATCTTTTATAGGATAAACCTGAATATTCCCTACTTTAACCTGTTTTGCAGGGTCTGCATCAAAAGCAGAAACAATCTGTATTCCTTCTTTTTCAAATCCTTTATATTTTAAAAGAGCACTCCCTAAATTTCCTACTCCAACTAATATGACTTTTTGTATCTCATCTTTCCCAAGTATATGGTTTATCTTCTCTAATAAATCATCTATTATATATCCACCTTTTCTATTACCTGAAATTCCAAAGAGAGAAAAGTCTTTTCTAACCTGGGCAGCACTTACACCAACAGCTTCTCCTAAATTATCTGAAAATACTTTTACATATCCTAAATTTTTAAGGTCTTTTAAACAATGCCTATAACGACATAATCTAAATATAGTATTTTTTGAACTTAACATTTGATTTAATATATCATTTTTTTAAAATCCTATCAAGTACTTTGTTAAAAATGCTAACACTTCTATAATTTATTCTCAATATTGTATTGAAAAAGTATTTAAAAAACTGTTATAATTCAAAAGTATGAAGGGATGTATAATATTATATTTAATAGCTAACTTAGTTTATTCTTCAAATCTTAATATACCTGATAATGCAAAATCAACAAGTTTAGGCGAAATCTCATATGTTGACAATCAGATATCTATATTCACAAACCCCTCTTTAAAAGGTACAATTAAAACCACTAAAATTAATTTGGGTATCTTATCATACGCTGAAAATTTCAATGGTTCAGTCGGATTAGGATTAAATATAGGTGAAGAAGAAGGTTTATCTTTAGGCATCTATATAGCAAAAGATAATATTTTTGGGATATCTTATGGAAAAAAATTTAACTTTGGTTATTTAGGAACTAATCTAAGGTTATTTGAAAAAAAATTGGAGGATAGTTCTTTTGGTGTAAACTTTGACTTAGGTTTTATGACAAACATAAGTGAATCTAAAGAATTTTCACTTATCCCTGATAAATTACTTCTATCAGTAAATAACATCCTTATGAATGTTTACACAATTTCCAATGAACCAAATGACCTTAATGTAAAAGCAGGAATTTACTTTAGTAGTTTAAAATTAGGGACTGATTTAAAAATTAGTAAAACATCTCCTTTACAGATAAATTTGGGATGGGAGCATACTTTAGACATTTTAAGGTTAAGACTTGGACTAAGGTATAATGGTAATCTCTTTCCTTCTGGAGGACTTGCACTATCTATTGGCGAAGATGAAATCGCTTATAGCATAACAACCCTGAATAATTATATTCTAATGCATCAAATATCTTTAAATATTGATATTTCTCCTACTAAAAAGAAGGAAAAGACAATTGATGAAACAACTTTAATAGATATAAAAGAAAATATTAAAAATTATAACAATCAAGCAATGGAATACTTTCAATCTGGAAGATTAAAAGAAGCAATAGAGATTTGGAATAAGATATTAAAACTTGATGAAATAAATGAATTAGCAAAAAAATATATAAAAGAAGCCCAAGAGATACTAAAACAAAAGATAGAAAATTATTTAAATTTAAGTGAAGAATACTTTAAGAATGGACAGTGGAACCTTGCAATTGAGGAATTAGAAAAAGTATTAAATTTAGATCCTTCCCATAAAATTGCTTCTGAAAAAATATTAAAAATAAAAGCACAATTAATCGAAGCATATAATACAGGAAACACTTACTATAAAGATAAAGAGTTTCTTAAAGCTATAGAAAAATGGCAGTGGATACTTGAAAGATTTCCAAACTATTTAGATTGTGAAGCATTAATTACAAAAGTTCAAAAAGAACTAAAAGATAGTTTAAAAGAAAAAGAGTTAATAAGTAACTATTACAATGAAGCCTATAAAGAGTATAAAAATGGAAATTTAACTTCTGCAATTGAAAAAATCAATAAAATACTCAACATACAGCCAAAGAACGATGATGCAGTTAATTTATTAAATCTAATGGTAGATGAGCATTTTAAATTAGGTTTAAAATATTATAGTCAGAATTTGTACGAAAAGGCTATCAATGAATGGAAAAATGTTTTAAATATAGACCCTTCAAATGAAAAAGCCAGATTTTACATAAATGATGCTCAAAAACAACTTCAAGAAAAAATTACAAAATATTTTAATAAAGGTATAGATAATTATAATGCTGGTGAATACTTAAAGGCAATTGAAAATTGGAATATAGTATTAACTACTGACCCAACTCATAAAGAGGTAAATGAATACATGGTGAAAGCATTAGTTTCACAGGGAATACTTTGTTATAGACAAGATAATCTAAAAGAAGCCATAGAGTATTGGGAAAAGGCTCAAAAATTAAAACCAAATGAGGAAAAAATTACAACTTATTTGAAACGTGCAAAGAATAAATTAAAAGCCCTTGAAGAATTGGCAAAGTAAGTTACTTTTTTATTGGAAAAATACTCTAACAGGAGGAAGTTATGATAACAGATATATTAAAGAAATTCCAAAATTTTGTCTTTATTTTTAACATTTTAAATTTACTTATTAATTATTCTTACTCCAATGACTTATGGAAAAATTATACTACAAAAGATGGCCTTGTTGATAATGCTATTCAAACAATTGCTGTGGACGATGACAGTATATGGTTTGGAACAAAAAATGGATTATCAAAACTATTAAAGGCAGATAACTCATTTAAAAACTTCAAGGTATCTGATGGTCTCCCATCTAATGAAATAACAAGTATAGGAATAGATACACATAATATATGGATAGGGACAAAATCGGGGTTAGCTGTATATAATAAAGACTCTCAAAAGTTTAAAATCTATACAACAAAAGATGGACTCATAAGTAACATTATAACTTCCATACTTGTAACATCTGATGAAATATGGGTTGGAACTAACTTAGGAATTAGTGTTTATAACAAATCCACTGGAGGTTTCATAAACTACACAACCAAAGATGGACTTTTTCACAATACCATAACATCAATAATCTCGGATGGCAGTAACATACTTGTTGGAACCTATGGTTCTGCAATAAATGTGTTCAATAAGATAAAAAATACATGGGAGTTATATGCTCCACAAACAACAATATATACTAACATAGTTTTATCAACACAAGGAGAATTTGTATGGTCAGGAACAAATGGAGGTGGTATAAGAGTTTACAACAAACAAACTAAAAACTGGAATACATTTACAAGAAGTGAAGGATTAGGAGATGAAAATATCTCTGCTTTAGTATCGGATGGAATATTTATATGGTGTGGAACATTTGATGGTGTAAGTTGTTTTAATACTCAAACAAAATCATGGAAGGTTTATAGTAGTAAAGATGGACTAATAGATGCATCAATTACTGCAATAGGAATAGATGGAAACTTTATATGGTTTGGGACAGATAATGGTGTAACAAGATTTAACAAATCTATACCTGAAGTAAAAATCTCTGTTAAAAAAAGTTTTATAACTACTGAAACTGAACCTGTTGAGATTGACTGTATTGCTTTTAGTTATAATGAAATTAAAAATTACAAGATAGAATACAGCACTGCAACATTCCCAAATATATGGATAAGTAAAGGGATTACTATTTCCAAAAAAATTGAAGATAAAAAATTTACTGCAACATTAGATTTATCCGATATTCCAAGTAAGACTGATTTTTATAACTTAAAATTAACTGTTACTGATGTAAATGAAAATACAAACTCTGCAACAACAACTTTAATCATTGATGTTGTTCCACCATTAGTTACAATTAATAAAGAAAAACAGGAAGCACCTGTTGGAATTTTTACAGTAGGTGGAACTTACAACAAAGATAAAATAGAAAAGATAATTCTTTCACCTGGCAATATACATTCTATTTTAAATCGTAATAAAAAAACTTATTATGCAATAACAAATTTAAAAGAAGGTGAAAATATAATAAGTGTTACTGCTTATGATTGGGTTGGTAGAACAGCTAATGCTTCTGCTAAATTCATTGGTAAAAAAGTAGAACAAGAGACTGTTATTCAAGTATCTTCTGAAAAAGAAGGTGAAGGTAGTAAATTAATAATTGGTGAAAAAATGTTATTTGAAAGTGGAAGTGCTGAATTAAAACCAGATGTTTTTCCTACTTTAGATAAAATCATAGATATATTAAAAAAATATCCTGATTCAGATGTTAGAATAGAAGGTCATACAGATAATGTTCCTTTAAAAGCAGGTTCAAAATTTTCATCAAATTTAGAATTATCAAAAGCAAGAGCAAAAAATGTATTTTACTACTTTGCCAAAGAAGGTAAAATCCCTGTTGAGAGAATGAAAGTAGAAGGATATGGAGAAACAAAACCAATAGCACCAAATACAACAGAAGAAGGTAGAGCACAGAATAGAAGAGTTGAAATCATCATAGAAGGGCCTAAAAAGTAAATTTTTTCTCCCATTTAGTTACTTTTTTTACTTTAGTTGCTTTTCTTATCCCCTTCTTCTCCATAAGAAAATTTAAATTTAATTATTAAAAGAGTTATTATTAAAATAATACCTACAGCAATAAATGTTAATCTTGGGTATATTGTATATAACTTCCCTGCAAGAGGAGCAGCAGGTATTACTGCTATTATTATCAATGTATTAAATACAGAAAGTATTCTTGCCCGCTCTGTATCTGTTAAAATATTCATACTATAAGCATCAGACAAAGGTCTAAAGAACGCCATCCATATACCATTTAAAATAGAAGCTAAAGCAATAAAAGACATCTTATAGAGAGGAGTAAATACATATAAAAAGGCACTGACAATAGAAAGTGATGTTCCAATTAAAAGATATTTTTTAAAGTCTTTCTCTTTAATCTGTGGTATAAAAATAACTATTATGCTTATCATAACTACTGAAAATATAAAAGGGAATATTGAAATTGCCGATTCGGTTAAACCAACTCCTTTAGGATCAGTAAGAAATACAGGATAGTAGGTATTCCACATAATAAGAGCAAATGCTACTAAGATTTGAACGATTGAAAACCAAAACAATTCTTCTCTGTTCTTAATACTTAAAAATGCTTCTTTAAATTTTATTAGTTCATCTTTAAAACTGTAAGATTTTTTATTTTTTATAACTTCTTCGCTTACTTTTGTATCTTTTGTTTTTATTCCTCTATAAACAATTCCTAATATCATTGAGATACTTGCCATACCATACATTATTCTACATCCAGTAACTAATCCTAATCCATCAACTATTACTCCTGCTATTGGTACAAATAAACTTGCACCATTAAGTGCTATTTGCAAAACAGCATAAATATTTGCTCTTTTATCCTTAGAAACTCCTTCTATAAATAAACAATGCCAAGCAGGAAGCACAATATAACATAAATTATTAATCACTACTCCCACTACAAACCACCATATATCTTGAGCAAATGCAAATATTATCATTGACACTGGCCAACTAATTGAATCAAAAATTATTAGAGTTTTCTTATGTCCCCATTTATCTGCAAAAACTCCTCCTAAAACAGTACCAATAGCTTGAACTGCAATTGCAAGAGAAGTAATAAGTCCTATCTCTAATTTAGAAACACCTAATGCAAGCATATAAATAGGAGAATATATTCCAAACCAGGCAATTGGAATAGTCCAGTTTGGCTCAGTGATTAACATTGCTCTTGCATTACCTTTCAAAGAAAAAATAAGATCCTTTATCTTTGTCTTTTGGTAATCAACAAAATAAAGTGAATTCTTTATAATAGAAGAAATTAAACTATTAATCTGTTCTATAAACATAATATAAAATAATAATTTTCATTTTAATTTAAATCTATAAACTTTAGGTATCTCATCTAAAGTAAAGTAAACATATTCAGTATCAAATGCTATCCCTGTAAATTTATTACCTGCTCTTTTAAATTCATCATACTCTAAAATACTGCCAATGGAAAGTATAGTATCAGTATTAAGTATGAAAATCTGACCAGATTTATTTCCTGTTAGCCATAATTTTCCATTTATATATGATAATACCCTTGGTCCTTCAATAGGCCCATCATAAGAAGAAATAACTGATAGAGTTTTATCCAAACGGTGTTTAAATATCTTATTAGATACACTATCAGATGACCATAAATTCTTTCCATCTGATGTAAGTCCTACTGGATTTGCATCAGGACTTTTAAAAGAACCTTCTAATACTATTTTATCACCTACTTTAAATTTATAGATAGCGCCTTTCCCTGAATCGCAAAAATAAATATAGTCTCCTATTAATGTTATACCTGTTGGATACATCTCAGGGAATTCATAAGAATTAACTAAAGTTAGAAATTTATCTTTTTTATGTTTATATATACGTTGTGAAAACCAATCACTTATCCATAAATAATCTCCACTTGAACAAATACCTGAAGGATGTGAATAAGTAAGGTTAAATTCTGTTTTACTATCTGGTACTAAAGAAAATTTCTTATTAAAAAATGTTAACTTACCACTAAACAAAAGTAAGAAAAAACCATTAAAAACAACGATAATCACTATTGCTAAGATATAAACTAATTTTTTGCTTTTCTTTGCTTGCGAAACTGCAGAAAGATTTTGTTTTGTAATTTCTTCTAATTTTTTCTTAAATTCTTCTTCTTTCGCTTTGGTTACATTTAATTTTGTTTTCTCTACTTCTTCTATTAATTTCTTTTTAAACTCTTCTTCTTTCTCTTTTATTGTACTACTTAAATCTTTATTCTTCTCACCTTCTTTTACCAACTCACTAAGTTTTTGGTTAAGTTCTTCAATCTCCTTTTCTTTTTTCACTATAATATCCATCTGCTCTTTTTCCTTTTGTGTAATAATCTCTAATGCTTTTCGGCTTTCATCAAGCACTATCTTAAGTTCTTCATACTTCTTTTTACTTTCTTCTAATTCCTTTTTAAGTTTTTCAATATCCTGCTCATTTCTTTCTTTAATATCCTTATACTCTTTATTATCTTTTTTTACCTGAAGAAGTTCATCTTTTAATAATTCTATTTCTTTCTTATAATTTTCAATTTGTTTCTCTTTCTCTTCTTTTTCTTTTATTGTCTTGTACAATTCATCATCAAAATAAGTTAACTGGTTTTTAATATTATTTAACTCTTTATCCTTTTCGTTATTTATCTTAATCCACTCTTCTTCTTTTTGTTTTATTAATTCACAAATTGCTTGATTCTCTTCAGTGATGCTTTTTAATTTTTCTTCCAACTCTGCTTGCTTTTCTCTTGCTGCTATTTCAAGTTCTGTAATTTTATCATTTTTCTCTTTTAAAAGAACCTCTAATTGTTGATCCCTTTCCTCTAATTTTTTAATAGTATATGCATCTTTCTCTTTTTCTATCTTCATCTGTTCTTGCCACAATGTTTTTTCCCATTCTAATTTTTTTATAATTATTTCGTTATAAAGTGCCTTTAAACTTTCTACTTCATATCGTGTTTTTTTACTATCTTCAGATAATTTTTCAAAAATCAATTCTAACTTCCTCATAAAATTTTCTTGTGGTTCTTTAGTTTTTTTTATAACATTTTTAACTACTGTTCTCATTTCCTCTATATTATACGGTTTACTTAAAAATCCTACTGCTCCAAGTTTTTTAGATTTCTTCTCCCCTTCTATCTTTTCATCAAGTCCATATATTAAAACAGGTATCTCTGTAGTTGATACATCAGACTTTAATCTTTTTAATGCTTCCCAACCATTAATTTCGGGCATTTCAGCGTCTATAATTATTATATCTGGTTTTTCTTTAGCTGCTCTTTCTAATCCTTCTAAAGTAGAATTTGCTATACTTACATCGTAGCCTTCCTCTTTAAATATCTGTTCTGCTACTTCACAAGATGCCTTTATACTATCAAAAACTAATACTTTTACCATTACTTCTGGTCTCCTTTATCATGTATTAGTCTTTTTAGTCTATTAATTTGAATCTTAATATCGTTCAAATTTTCATTCCATTCTTTAATATTACTTTCAATATCAAAAATTTTGGACTTTTTTAAAATTTCCTCTTTTAACGCAGATTTAAGTTGTATCTCTTGTTGGTATTTTTTCTTCCACATTTCTTTCTCAACAAGTAATTCCTTTTTGTAATTATCCAATTCATTTTCTTTTTCCATAATTTTATTTAACAACTCTCTTTCCCTTTCATTAAAACTTTTTTCCATATCTTTAATTTTATTTACTAATCCCTTTTCTTTTCCTTCTATGGTGGATATTAAGTTTTTTGTTTGCTCTAACTCATTCTTACGAACCATCTCACTGTTTTTATAAGAAAGTAAAACTTTTTTTACTCTTTCCCTGTATCTTTGAAACTTGATTATTTCTTTCTGTAAGTTTTCTTTAAGTCTTTTAATTTCTCTATCTTTTTCTTCCAATGCTCCCTTTAATTCTTCAATTCTTTTATCCAATACTGATGTAAAATATGTAGATACTCTTCTTTCAAAATCCAAAGGCATCATACTTTTATCTCCAACTAAAATATCATCTTGGAATTATAAGAGTTGTTCCAGGAACTAAAACTCCTCCACTTATTTTTTCTTTATTAGCTTCATAAATAACAGTCCATTTTTTAGAATCACCATAGAATTTAAGGGCTAAATCTTTAAGATTATCTCCTTTTTTCACAACATAAGTTTCTTTTTTTGGTTCCTTTTTTATTTCTTTTTCTTCAGTTTTCTTATTTATTGAATCTAACATTTTTTGAAGTTCTTTTTTGCTTTCTTCTATCTTTGCTATTTCTCCATCTTTCTCTGTTAATTTCTGCTTTAAGTCGGAGATATTTAATTCAGATTCTTGTTTTATTTTTTCTTTCTCTGCTTTTACCTCTTCTAATTGTTGTTTAACTAATTCTAATTCTTTTTTTAAATTATTAGATTCCTTTTCTTCTTTTTTCTCAGGTGTATCACCAAATCTAAAAGATAAACTCGTTTGATGTGTTCCATAAGTATTAAGTATCCCGGTTAAAGGATACTTAAATCCATAATTAAATTCAAAAGAACCTATCCTTATACCAAAACCAAAATTACCATCTCTTAGACCATTAAGATCAACCTGTAAACCTCCTCTTAAAGCAAGCAGTTTATTAAATAGCCAAGTTTCAGTACCTATATGAAAACTAATTTCGTTACTCCTGTACATTCCATCTAACTCTGCCATCCAATCATCAGTAAGAAAATTTATACCCGCTTTTAATGTCCAAGGTATTCTAATTCCTCCTCCTAAAGATATATTTGGCTCATTAAAATCACTAAATACAAGTCCAAAACTAAAAGGTGTATTAATAAGGTGAAATATTGCTCCGGCATCTACACCAAAACCAAACTTATTATATCCGTTATATATAAATAAGGGATCAGTAATAGTATAGGCATCTGATGAGAAGGATTGATTGTAAACTTTTATACTAACTCCTAAATTAAAATTTGAACTTACATCTCTACCAATACTTCCAATAAAAACATGTTCTTGATAACTTCCTGATAAATTAAGATTATACCATCCTATTCCTATTGTTCCAACATCAGTAACAGGAAAAGCAAAACTTAAAAATCCATTGTTTATATCACTTTTATCCACCAATCCTAAATATCGTTTTCCATATCCTGTAATTAATTCTAAATAACTCATACCACCAAGTCCAGAAGGATTATAATAAACATTTAATGCTGTGCCCTTAACACACACAAATGCCTCTGCCATTCCCATTGCTCTTGGAGTAATAGTCAGGTTATTAAATGCACTATAAGAAACAGAAGAAAGCATAGCAGTAACAAACACACATCTTAAACATACTTGCATTATGTAATTTACCAATCTCATCATATTCACTTTATTTTTTCTTTGCTTTTTTTCTCATCTCGCAACCACCACTGTTCCATTAATTACTTTTCCTTCTACTTTAAACTGATATATGTATATTCCACTTTCTACAATATTACCGTCTTTATCCTTACCATCCCAGTAATAATTTGTTCCAGTAGGAGAAAGTTTCATATCTGCTATTTCTTTTCCAGCAATATTATATATCTTAGCAGTTACTTGAGAATCTGTTGGATTATCAATATAAAATTCAATCTCATCATATACCCCATCATTATTTGGAGTAAATATCTTACTAGGTGAAATATGCGTTAATGTAAATTCTTCTGACCTTGAAGATGCTTTTGCTTTATACTTACCAAACATATTAGTTTTAACTGATATAGTTTTATTAGTAGTATCATATACACCGCCTAATTTTATCCATTCTATTCCATTATGGTAAAAGATTGAACCTGAAGAATCGTATGGAATAGTTAAATCAGCTGGTTTTGTTAAACTTTTAATATTCAGTCCATCTGATATACTAACTGCTGAAACTTCAAATCCAATCTCTTTACTATTTGGTAATGCTAATGGAACTATAGATACTTTTGCATCTTTATTTAATGCATTAGGTTGTATAACGATTTTAGTAGAAGGATTAGAAATACATTCAACAGTTCCTCCACTTCCTGCAAGAATAAGTGGTGTTTCAAATGTAATATTAAAATTATTTCCCTTATCTATACAGTTATTTGTTGCATTTATTTTTTTACCACTTGTAGCATCACAATCTTTTATCTCAACGCCATAAAAAGAAGCAGTACCATTTACTTTAATCTTAAAAGTATTAAGTTCGTTTGACGAACATAGTTTTATTTCTTTTCCTACTTCTCCCATTAAAGTAAGTGTTCCATCAACAGTAACAGTTTTTCCAGATTGGATAGATATAGTAGTAGAAGGTTTAAGACATTTAAGTTCTGCATAAGGTAAGATACTTATATCTCCAACATAAAGATTATCCTGCAATTCAACTATTGTTTGTGAACCTCTTATTACTAAATAATTTAAAGGATTCCCTCCTAAAACTAAACTACCTGAGGATTCAAATTCAAGGGTACTACCTCCTGCTGAAAATGTATTAATAAGAGAACTAAAATTACCTTTAACAACAATTTTTCCATTACCTGCTTCTAATTTGCCTGTAGCAAGGGTTATAGGACCATCTACTGTTAAAGTTTTTCCATCAGCAATCTGGATTATTCCATTAAAACCAGCAACTACCATACTTTTAATATGAGCATCAATATCTAAAATACAATTGTTACTGCCACTATTAAATTCCACTGAATCTTCACTTAAAGGAACACAACCTGTATTCCAATTAGAAGGGTTACTAAAATACTCATTAGATCCTCCAATCCATCTTACTGCAGAAAATATTAAATTACTATTCCCTCCTAAATTACTACAGTAATTTGTAGCATTAACAGTTTGCCCATTACTTGCATTACAGTCTTTTATCTTCACCCAAGAAAGAGAAACTGAGCCTTGATTATTTAAATTAAAACTAGATCCACTACTACTTGATATAAAACTTATTTCATTTCCCGCTCCACCTCCTGCTAATGTTAAAGAACCATTAACATTAATAGTTCCTCCTGCCTCTACTTTAATAGTAACATTTGAAGTATTACAATTAAAAGAAGTATTACTATTAATATTTAAGTCTTTAAAACCAATATTACTATTCACATTTAAATTAGTTCCATTTCCAATAATAGAAATTGTATTTAAATTAACTCCTATCCCTGTAATACTTTGGATACCCCCTTTATTAAAAATAATAGTTCCTAATCTTGGTAAAAAAGTATCATTATTTGTAAAATTTCCAGATATAGTAATAGAGTTATTCTCTCCATCAACTACATCAACTGTACCCTTTGTAATAGTAAAATCTCCTAAACAAACAAAACTATCTTGAATTAAGAAAGTTGCATTTACTCCATTAAAAACAACATTATTGAATGAACTTCCATTGCTAATAATATTTTTTGAACCTGAATTTGCATTAAAAGTAGTTGTTTGTGTTCCTGTTATAAAACTTCCTCCATTATTTTCAAAACTACCTCCTACAGTAACTGGCTTACTATTAAAATCTACTATTCCATCTGAAATTATAAGGTTATTTGTAACAGATAACGCATCTAAAATTTGAAAAGTTGCATTCCCTGCATTATCATTAAAGGTTAAATTATAAAAAGAACTTCCATTGCTTGTAATAGTTTTTATACCAGTTTGTGCTGCCATAATTAAATTACCTGTTAAATTTACTGTTCCTCCATTCTTTACCCAATTTCCTTTACATATAATAGTTTTTCCATTATCTACTAACACACCACTTGTTCCTTCTTGCATTTCCATATTTCCATTAATAGTTAATGTAGAATTTAAGGTAATTGTACCTGAATAAGAAGATTGGACAGTAAAATTAACTACCTCGGCAGGGATATTAATAATACAATTATTAGAGCCACTAAATATTACTGAATCTCCACCTGTTGGTACAGAATTTGTACTCCAGTTACTAGGATTACTATAATAATTATTGGATATTCCTGTCCAGACTACTGGACTAAAATTTACATTTGTATTACCACCTAAATTAATACAATTATTTGTTGCATCTATAGTATCTCCTATAGCATTACAATCCTTTATTTTTACTTTAGAAAGAACTACATTACCTAATGCTGTATCGTTTAAATAAAAAGGAGAACCAGAATTTTCTGAATTTAATGTAATCTCACTACCTGTAGTTCCTGCTAATTCAAAAGTTCCATTATTCGTTAAAATACCTCCAGCTGCTATTGAAATAACCAGACTTGCAGTAGAGCAGTAAAGTTTTGCTCCTTCGTCAATAGTAATACTATCCGCTTTTAAATTACTATTGATTGTAACAATTGTCCCTGAAGTAGTAATTTGAACATTTCCTATATTATTTCCACCTACATTTAAATAACCAGAATCATTAAAAATAATTAAACCAGAGCCTGTATCTTTTATAAATGTACCTCCCATTAAAACTAAATTTTCTGTTATAGTGATGTTATTATTGCTACCTTGATTAACCCGAGCAGTTGAAGTACTAGTAATTAGTTCATAAAAACTACAACTCCCATCTAAAATCAGTTGTTCAGTACTATCAAGAACAACACTATTTAAAAAATTAATTCCTTTTACATGTAATGTCTTTCCATTAAGTTCAATACTATTACCATCAAATGTGGCAGTTCCCAATGATTTTAGTGTTACTGTATTTGTAGAATTATAAACTCTAAAAATACCGTTATTTGCAATACTTCCTCCGTTTGATAAGTTTAAACTTGCTCCACTACTACTGGCTCCATCAAGTTCAAGTATTCCATATACAGTAACTGAATCTACGTTTATTTGACCACTTAAACGTAATGTTGTTAAAGAACCTATTTCTATCTTACCTAAATCCTTATTATTAATAGAGGCATATTGTGTTCCATTTTTATTAAACACTATCTTTCCTGTTCCAGTATCTTTTGTAAAAGTTGCTCCTGGGTCTATATTTAAATCACCATTTATAGTTAAGTTATTATTTCCTCCTTGTGTAAAAGATGCACCTGCCATTAGTATTAAATCGTTAAAACTACAATTCCCTTTTAAATTTATTTTTTCACCACTGCTTAAAACTACAGTAGGTTCAATATTTAAATTTGCAAGAGAAATTTCTAAACCATTATAATCTATATCTTTCCCTGTAAAATTAGCTGTACCACTGCTTGTTATTTTAACTTCATTACTAGAATTTAAAACCTGAATAGTTCCAGAATTAGTAATAACCTTACCATCACTAACTAATATAGTTACTGAATTTGAGCTTCCATTGAGTTTTAAAGTTCCTCCAGAAGCAACTGTTATATTATCTACTATAAGATTTTTTGATACAATAAAGTTACCATTAGTTATTTCAAGGTCTTTCATTGTTAAATTATTATTAAGAATTATTGTCCCTCCTGTTATTTTAACATTACACAATTGTGAAGTAGAATTAAGTACCTTGTTTTCTCCATTTAATGAAAGAATAGTTGAATCATTATGGTTAAAAGTTCCACTAATATTTACATCACCTGAACAACTTATTGTAGTAGTTCCTGTAGAATGGGTAAAACTATTTGTGCTTGTAAAATTTGAACAACTTATATTTTTATTTGTATTTAAATTACCTGAATTAATTATATTTCCTGTTACAATTAAATCATACGACCCGCAATTCAGTGTTCCTGCTGAAGATATATTAAGATTTTGAGAAATTGTTAAATTCCCACCAAGTGTTAAACTACATAACAGACTTGTTCCAATGGTTAAAGAAGTAACCGAAACATCTGATGGAGTATAAACAGTAGCACCTGTATAATTTATTGTAACATTATCGCCTGCACCTGGACCTCCTGCAGGTGCATTAGGATCCCAATTTCCACCATCTTCCCATTTATTAGTACCAGCACCTCCATCCCAAATATAATTTGTTGCAAAAACAATGGTTACATTTAAAAACATAAAAATAATCAACAAAAAACTAATTATATAATACTCATTTACCTTTTTCATCATAATCCTTATCCCTTGGTTTCTGATCTACCAAAAGTAGTTAACAATTTGTTCGTAGCAATATCAATAAGACTATCAAGTTAGTTGAGAGGGGACTAACTCCGTCCCCTCTCAATACTCTCCCCTGCTTCGTTATCTTGAAATCATTCGTTTTCTTTGGCAAAACTGGCAAAGCCAGATTTTGCCTATCAAGTGTTTCATTTTCAAACAACGTTATTGAAATTCCTAAGCATCAAGTTTAATTCCAAAAGATATTTTTTAGGTTCTTCAAATCTATATTGACTATCTAAAGCAAGATGTATTGGAACATCCTCCTCTTCTTTTGAAGCCAATATTTCATAAAAACTTTTAAATTTTCTTATTAAAATAATCCTCCCAAAGAGATTTAATTTTATAGTCTAAATGCAATGAAGGAAGGAGTTTCTTCACCTCATCAAAATCTAACTCTTTTATATCTTCTAATCTACCATGAATTAGTACCTGTTGAATCCACCATTTTCTAACCCATGGATCTTTTAAATCTAATTTGTTAATATCAGCATACCATACAATATAATCGGTGTTATTCATTGTCACCTCTAATCCTTAAATTATTTTTCATTTATAATTGATGTCCCTCATTAAAAGAAAATACTAATTGAAGTTGATAAACCACCTAAATCAGAAAAAGAAAATTTGTTTAAGGTGGGAATAATACTGTACTTTAATTCAAATCCTATTTTTTCGCTTTTCACAATACCTAAAAATATTTCATAAGCAAGTAAATTCTCTTTTTTAGTTATAGCAGCATAGCCCCAATCTGGAGAAGAAGTAGGTTCCTTTTTAAAATAATAGTCTCCTTTAAACTCTTCTCTTACCATTGCAATACCTATTCCAATTCCTAAGTATCCTTTCCACTCTTTTATAGAATGGTTAACATATAAAGAAAGAAATGCAGGTGTAATTGAAAACTTAGTATTGGTATTTCTCCAATCACCTTCCACTGGTGTTGAATTATTAACTGTAGTTAATGGTACTAAACTTTCTAATGTAACATTTCCAAATTCTAATCCAACTCCTAAAAAGTTATATTCTATATCTAAACCAACACCATAAAAAATACCTGCTCCATAAGTATCTCTTAAATCTGAATTAAGAGGTATAAATCCTCCTCCTTTTATTAGTAAATACCCCATTATTTCTTCAGAGATTAATAACGCACCACAGTTACCGCAGTACTTTGTTGAACTTGGGTTAATAAAACCGCAGAATCTGCATTTAATATTTTCTTCTTTAGGGAAGGCTTCTTTTTCTATGAATTTTAAAGTAGAATCAGTAGCAAAAACAGTAAAAGAAGTAACTAAAGTAAAGAAAGTAACCAAAGCAACTAAAGAAACTTTTTTTACTTTATTTATTTTATTCATTCTTTCCCTTCCTTTTCTTTATTTACTTTCCTTACTCGGCTCTTGCGGTTGAGGTGCTTCCATCTGTTGAATTTCCTTTTCAAGTTTATCTACAAATTTCCTTAATACTTTATTATCAGGATTCAACATAAGTGCTTTTTCCCATACTTCTTTTGCTTCTCTTTTTTGATTAAGTTTATAATAAGCAGAACCTAATCTTTCCAATGCAGTAATATTTCCAGGTTCAAGTCTTAATACTTCATTACATAACTTTACGACATTAGTAAATTTTCCTTCATAAAAAGAACCCAATGCTTCAAGTAATTTTGCTTGAACAGGATTTATTCCTGTTTCAGATGGTGTAGCAACTACTACACCAACTTCCTCTCCTATAGTTTTATACAGTCCCTTCAATTTATCATTTTCAGGTTGTTTATATAAAAGATAACTAAAGATATCCAATGCAGTTTGAGTATCTCCTTCTATATAATAGTTTATTGCTTTTCTTGTTAATTCTGATTCAACTCCTGTATCCGTTAACATAGGAAATACAGGTACTATAACTTTTAATTTCTTAAATAATCTTTGTGAATCAGGATTTTCAGGAGAAAGTTCCAATGCCCTTGTTACCTTTTCAATTGCTGATTTATATGTTCCTTGTTTATAATCCTCTATTGCTCTTTTATAATTACTATTTGCTTCTTCAAGTTTTACTAATTCTAATGCTTTCTTTGCCTCTTCTCTTGCAACTGTCATAGATTCTCCAAATTTTGCTGATGCTGAGAACCTGTGTGAACCTCCTAATTCATGAGTAGAGAAAGCATAATCCAATCCATATTCTTTATATGACGCTCCAAAACCTACTGTAAACTCTTCATAGTTTATACCCATTCTTATAGCAATCTGAAATGGTTTGCCTAATGAAGGATTAAATAATTTATATTCAGAACCTAAATACCAGTTTAGTTGACTATCAAAATCGCCTGAGAAAAGTAACTGGTCATTCAATAATTGATATGAAACCCCAATTCTTGCAAGTATTGGTAAAACATCCTGAGTTTCTTCACCTGTCTTTAAGTTTATAAGATTATGAATACTTAATCCTGCTTTGAAATTAGTAAAAGGTTTAGTTAATACACCAAAATCTAAAATTATATTACCGTTAGTATGACCTGAAATGCTATGGCTATAATATTTAATATTTCCACCTAAAGAAAGTGCAAAAGTTGATATTAAACTTGCTCCATAACTAGCACCAACAGCAAATTGAGTATCAGAAAATGTTCCTGTAATTTTATTATCAGGGTCTCTACCTTCAAATCCACCTGAATTTAAAAATAAAATACTTAAACCAAATGTTCCATAATCCAATGTAGGATTAACATAACTTAAATAATCATAATTAGTATCAGCCCAAAGAATCGCATGAAGAGCAGTAATTTCTTTCTGGTCAACTAATGCTAAACCACCAGGATTCCATAAGGTTGAAGTAGCATCCTCTACTACTGAAACATACGCTTTACCCATACCTAATGCTCTTGCTCCAGCACCCCATGATAAGAATGCACCTGGCTGTCCACCTTTACCAGTAGAAGCAAAAACAGTAAAAGAAGTAAATAAACTTAAAAAAGTAAATAAAAAAATTAAAGTAGAAAAAGATTTTTTATTAACAACTCGTTTTCGTAGAGTAGCCATTAATGCGCCTAACATTTTTTCAACTTCTTCTAAATCAAACATATATTGTTTAGAAAAATCTTTTTTTACTTTAGTTACTGTATTTACTTTAGCTGCTATACTCATATCCATCATCTCCATTATATCACACTTTTCTTCATTTTTTCCACTTTCTTTACTTTTTTTAATGCAATACTCCTATTTTCCTAATAGCTTGTTTTATTCCTTCATTGGATTTCACAACAATTCTACAGATATAACCTCCCCTTGCTACTTCATCACCTATATCGTTCTTTCCATCCCAAGTAACACTATTAGCAAACATCTTACCACCTTCAGTTCCCTTAGGACATTCAATCGTTCTAACTAAATGTCCAAGTAAGTCATATATAGTTATGGTAACATCAGCATCCTGATTCAATATATAAGTAATAATTGTATTTTCCTTTCTACTATCAAATGGATTAGGATAATTGCTAACTGCACTAATTACTTCTTTTGGAATTTCTTGTATAGCAATACCTTTAGATGGCTCTGACCAAGGTCCCCAAGTTCCAGCAGCATTTCTTGCTCTTGTCCTGTAATAGTATATATGTCCTCTTGGCTTATTGTATATCTGTGCTTTTGCTTTATTCCCTTCTACTTTTATTTGAGTAGAAACAGTCTTCCAAACAGGAGAAACATTTTCTGGAGTATCCTCTCTTTCCTGTAATTCATAATCAACAACACCTGATTCTAAATCTCTTGCTATAGTCCATATAACTGTATAAGAAGGTGCTGCAACATTGCTCTCTGCCATTTCTACAGTTGTTTTAATATCAGTAGGAGCAGATGGTGGTGTTAAATCAATTTTTACTGCTTTACTTGTTGGATCACTTATATACTCTTGAGTTCCAATTCTATTTATCGTTCTAACACCTACATAATAAGTTTTATCAGGATCTAAGTTTAAGTCAACTATCTGTAATGTTGTTGCTAATCCTACTGAATACCATGTCATTTGATTTGCATTTTCTGGTTTTGGTTCAATTAAACTTATAGTGTATTGAACATCAGTAACAACATCAGTTGGTGCAAATGCAATATTACCTGAAATTGATGAAGTTGTATTAATCCAATCTGGAATATTAACAGTAGGATTAGATGGAGTTCTCTTATCTTTTATCTCAATTGCATTAGCAGAAACAACAGTTCCTATGCTTGGAGATGCAAAATTACCAGGAGTTATCATTAAGAATGAAGGATGTGACTGGTCTCCAGTAACTTCAAATTTAATTTGAACAGTTGTACCTGGAATTGCATTAGGAGCATCAGCAATATCTACAACTATAAAGAAGGTTGTTCCATTAGAAGTTATAGTTTCCGGAGTAGAAAATGTAATTGTGGCTCCTCCACTATTAAAGTCAGGTCCATAACGAACTTCTCCTATTGCTGGTGAATCATCTGTAGTTTTAAATGAACCATCTAAATTCCTATCCTTGTATATTTTTATAACTGTAATAGCAGACGGATCAGTAGGAGCAGTTCCTTCTATTCTTAATCTCATTCCACTAAATATAGATGTTGCTATTGGATTATTAGTAGATAATGTAAACTTTTCTACTGGAACATCTACCTGATTTTGTTTTGCTCCAAGTGGTCCAATGAATGAATATGTTAAATTATTCTTAACTTCTGCAATAGTAACCAATGGATTTGTAGATAATGGGAATGTTCCAGAAGGAGTATTACCTGTTGATAATGTAAATACACCAGGACTAGACAGTGATACTCCTAATGTTGCATTTGTTGTTGCACCTGGGTCAATTTGACATACAATAAAGTATGTTGTTGCTGTTGTAGTTATCTTTTGAGGATTACCAGCCAAAGAAACTTCTGCTATTCCAACACTATTTTTACCAAAGAATCCATCTGTTACAAAACTTCCTATAGGATGATAAGTTGGATTAGTTCTTGTTAATCCTTTAAATTCTATTATTCTTCCATTTGCATCAGTAGTAACACCTGTATAACTTATTTTTTCCCTATCTATCTTTATTTTCCCTGAGTTAGCAAATCCTACTACTGGATTAACCTTAACTACTGTATCAGTAGGAGTTAAAGGAGCTGAAAGAATAGCATTATTACTAACTAAAGTATCTAATGTATCTTCAAATGTATCATTTGCACTTCTATAAATTTTCACAGCAACAACATCATCATCGTTACTTGTTCCTGTCCTACTAACAGCAATACCAGTCCATAATGCATCTGCTATGTTAGTATAAAGTTTTAATCTCATAACAGCAACATTTTGACCTTGTAATGGGTTCTCAGGATATGTATAAGTATTATTCTCTGCAGTCTTTACTTCTTCTATAGTTACAACATCTCCATATTCTATTATAGTAGATTCAGTTGAACGCAATGGGAAATTAGCTACTGAAACCCTATCAGCAGTTCCTTCAAGTGTTATACATGTATTATCAGTAATTTCTACACCTACTGTTTTATTAACAGTGGCTAAATTTGCCAAAGTATAAACAATAAAGTATGACTTAGAAGTAGTTCCAATATTCTGTGGATATGCAAGTAGTAAATCTTTTTCTCCTGCAATAAATGTATCAGTAGAGTAAGAGATTAATGGGTCTATTCTTATATAAACACCGGAATACGATCCAGGTGTTGTTCCAAATGCACCTCTAGTGCATCCTAAAAACTCTGTTGCAGACTTACTTGTATATGTGACTGCTTCTAATGGTGTTACTCCTTCAATCCCAAGCCATATTGTTCCAGAATCAGGGAATCCAGATGTAGAATCTACGGGGATTACTGTATCAGTAGGTACTATAGTTCCGTTTAATTTACAAACATACGGATCAAACTCACCATTTCCATTAGCATCATAATAAATCCTAACAGCAGTAATATCAGAGTCAGAACCAGTTCCAGTTCTTTTTACTTTTATCCTATTCACAATTACATTATGAGCATCTGCTTTCATATCTACCCTTAACATCGCAACAGGGTCTTTTAATACTCCAGTATAACCATAAGGCTGATTACCTTGTCCTTGAGTAATAGTAACTGGTGCCTTATTAACTTTAGTTAAAGTAAGTGTATCTATTGTTGGATTTATAGTAGGAGTACCAGTAGTAATTGGGAAGTAAGTAGATGCAACTGTATTAGGAGAAGATACTTTAAGAGCACCTTCAGTAAGGAGTTGCATTCCTACTGTCTTACCCGGAGTTGCTCCATCTGCTATATCATATACAATAAAGTAAAGTTGAGCATTTGGATATACTATTTTTTCTGGAGTGCTAAATATAATATTTGATTGACCTCCACTAAATGTACCCCAGCCCATTAAAGTATCTACCGCAGGGTCAAACTTACCATTTCCACCAACTCCCCCATTATCATCTCTATATATCTTAACTTTAGCAATATCAGAGTTATCACAATTTCCTCCTTTCACAACATCTATCTCAGTCCATTCTGCTTGGAATCCATCAATAGTAAGTGTTACTGTACCCATAGCAATATCTTTATCACCCTGGAATAAATATCTATATACAGGAGTTCCACTATTATGAGAAGCTGGTGTTGTTCCAAATGCACCTCTAGTGCATCCTGTTAAAACTGTATCAGTCTTACCCGTATATGTAATGATCTCAGAATCTATTTGTATTGCATAAGTCCCTTGTGCTGGTGTTGGTGTTGGGAATGAACTAGTAGAATTAATAGTTATACTTGTAGTAGCGCTATCTATATCACTACTTAAGAGTGTTGGACTAGTGCAATCAACAAAACTCTGAATACCTACAACCCTTGGTGTTGGTTTTATAGTAGATAAAGCAGATTCAACTGGCATATTAGCATTAGAGACAACATTTGGAGAAGATATAGTCAAATAACTATTATCCAATATCTTAATTCCTACTGTTCTTTCTGGTATTGAACTATCGCTTATATTAAGAACAACAAAGTATCTTTGTATAGATGTAGTAATTAATTCTGGAGATACCAGATTAATATTTACTGTCTTATTAGCAAAGTAAGCATCTGTTACAAACTTACCACTCCTATGTGGAACAGGATTTGTTCCTGCAGCACCTCTGGTTACACCTGTAAATGAAGTAGGAGTTATACCGCTATAGGTTACAATCTCATCTTCTATTTTCAAAGAACCAGTTGATGGGAACCCATTAGTTGAAACAACTGGTATTGTTACCGCTGTTGAATTGATATCAGAAGATAAAGTAGTTCCTCTGCTAATCAATGTATCAATACCTGGTTCATAGATGCCATTTCCATTATCACGAACAATTTTAATGGCACTTATATCACTATCAGAAGCAGTTGCAGATGGATGCATATCTACTTTTATTGAACTTAAATAAGCAGTAGATTTATCTGTTGTTATAATAAGTTTTTCAATAGATACATCAGGAGTCCCTTGAATTATAGTATAAGGACCTGCAGATGATGTTGGAACTTCAGATGTTCCAGAAACCGTTACTGTATCTGCATACTCATTAACATTTATTGATATACCTGCAAATGGGAAGTTAGCGTTAGATACAACATCAACACCGGATAATGTGAAATAACTATTATTAACTATAGAAACACCTTGTTTACCTGTTCCTACAGTTGCTAAATAACTAAAGTCATAGACAACAAAATAATATGAGGGTGAAGTAAATATTTCCTGTGGAGTCAAAAATACAATAGTTGAAGTTCCACCACTAAATGTATCTGCTCCAGAAGATACCAATAAATCTCCAGTAACAATTTTTTCAGCAGAATGAGCTGATGCTGTTGTTCCACCTACACCACGAGTACATCCAGTAAATGTTGTTGCTGTTCTACCAGTATAACTAATTTTTTCATTTTCTATATAAATATAACCACTTGATGGGAAATCATCAGATGTACCTTCTATATTATCAGGTCCTTTTGTAGAAACAACTGTTATAGTTGTAGTAGATGAATCTATTGCATTTGTTAATTTTGTAACAGCATGAATTGGTTTACCCAATGCATCCACAGCAGAAGTTTGATATTTATAAATTTTAATAGCAGAAATATCAGAATCAGACCCTGTTCCATTCCTATCCAATTTAACCGATGTCCAGAATGCAGAATGAGCATCTACAACAACTCCTAATCTTGTCATTGCAACTTCTTTATCGCCTTGAATCACTGCTGCAGGAGCCATATGTTCTGGTGAAACTGTTAATGTATCAACAGTAGCATGAATATATGGAGTTCCTGACTGGAATGGGAAATTAGTCGGTCTAACAGTATTTGGACTTGTTACCATAAAGTAATCTTTAGTTCCAAATAACCCACCAATAGTATTACCAATAGTAGCACCATTTGCAACAGAATATACTATGAAGTAAGTTTTTGGTGTTGGAGAAATAGTTTCTGGTGTAGTTAATATAACTGTCTTTGTTCCTGTTTCAAATGTTTCAGTTCCTGCATTTATAAGAGTATCTATAGCAGGTTCTAATGAACCATTATTATTAAGATCTTTATAGATCCTTAAACCACTTATATCAGTATCAACAGAAGTTCCATTTGAATCAATACGAATAGCAGTCCAGTTAGCATTAAACATATCTGTATTTAAAACTACTTTTTCTATAGGAACATTTGGCATACCTTGTTCTACATACTGATATATAGTAGTTCCAGCAGTATGGTTAGCTGGTGTTGTGCCTTTATATCCTCTTCCTAAATTATTAAATGTAGTTGCACTCTTACCATTGTATGTGATAATTTCATTATCTATCTTTATTATTCCAGAAGAAGCCCATCCATCAGTAGCAGGATACCTATAAACAGGGGTTCCTGCTGAATGAGCAGATGGAATTGTGCTATAAGCACCTCGAGTACAATTCATAAAGTTAGTTCCATCTATAGAAGTATATGTTATTATTTCATCATCTATGAGGATTCCATAATTCACTCCTTCCGCATTTGGAGGAAGAACTGGATAAAATCCTGATACACTACTTACTGGTATAGTATTTGTAGTAGCATCTATATTAGAAGTTAATGTAGTAGAAATCCTATATGGAACTGTTAATGTTGTAGAAGATGTAGACATATTAGATGCTAAAGGTATAGTAGCAATATCTGTTGGAGTAACAGTAACTTCTGCTGGTTTTGCTGTAATTGATGAAGCAATATAAATTTTTGCACCTGTTGTATGATTTGCAGGAACTGTTCCATACATACCTCTTGTCAAACCTATAAATGTGGTTGAAGTCTTTCCAGTATAGGAAATTAACTCATTATCTATTGCTATAATTCCAGAAGCAGGGAAATTATTTGTACTATTAGCAGTAATAACAGTACTTGTTGGTGTAATAGAAGCACTTAAAGTTGTAGTAATTATTGGGAAGTTATTTGCTGCAATTAATATTCCACTTATTGTAAAGTAAGAAAGATTAGATAATTCTAAACCAAAGAATCTCGTTGGTTCTGCTGTTGGTGTTACATCAAAAGTAATAAAGTACATCTTTAAATTAGTTGAAATTGTCTCACTGCTTGTGAAAGATATATTTGCTATACCCGAAGAAAATGTTCCTGTTCCAATTAAAGTATCTCTTGTAGGGTCTAATGCACCATCACCACCTGCACCTCCATTATCATCTCTATATACTTTTACTGTTGGAACATCAGAATCCAAAGCAGTCCCTAATCTATCAATACGAATAGCACTCCAGTAAGTTATCCCACTATTAGTCTTTAAGTCCAATCTTACTACTCCCTGATTGGAGGTATTCTGTGGTACTCCACCTGGAAGTTGCGATATTGGTGAAACTGTCATACCTTGCAAGGTTAAAGGTGGAGAAGTTCCTGCAATACTTGATTTTTCTGTATCCTGTGCATAAAGTTGAATAGTTTCTACAATCTGATCTGTTACCTGAAATGTAGTTACACCTCCTTCAGCAGTTGTAAATGTATGTGAATTAGGATTACAAGTTCCACTCCCTGTTGATGAGAAATTAACTGTTCCTGTATAATAATTACCATTGTCAGGGTCTCCTGTACATAAGTTACCATACTGGTCTTTTGCCTTAACTGTAATAACTATAGGAGTTCTAACAGAACCAAATCCCTCATGTGTAACTTCTAAGTAATTTGCAACATTATTTGTTACTATTATATTTTGAGTTCCATCTACCCATTCTTTAGATGGTGCTTCTACTGCTGTCATCATATTATTTCCAGCAATTGTGTCTCTATACTTAAACGTAGCTATATTTGTGCCTGCTGTTATAGTTACTGAATTTACACCCCAAGTTAATCCTCCATCTGAAGAATACTGTCCACTCGGTGATGAAGAAGAAAGTAAAATAGTAGTTGTAGATTCTACATTTGATGGGTTACCATAAGCATCCTGAGTTTGAATAGTAATTAGAGAAGAACCTGCACCAACTGCATCACTTGCTACTATCTTTTGAGAAGGTGATATAAACACAATCTTTGATATAGCATTAGGAGTTACAGTTTGAGATTGTGTAGCATCTACCCATGCCTGAGATGGAGTTTCATAAACAGTAACAGTTGGAGTTCCTACTTTCGTATCTTTATAATAGAATTCTGCTACAGAATTTCCAGATAAAATTGTTGTAGTAGTTGCTGTCCAGTTACTTCCATCTAATGAGAAACTTGCACCTACTGATGTAGAAGTTAACCCTAAATTCGTGTTAGATGAAACAGGAGCAGGATTTCCATACTGGTCTGATGATTGAACAATCATTCTTGCCAACTGGCTTACAGGAGTACTTACATTATGTGATGTAGGAGTTGTACCTAATGCACCACGAATTGCTCCTGTTAAATTATTACCTGATTTTCCAGTATAAATAATCTTTTCATTTTCTATAATTATAAGACCAGAATCTTTAAAGTACTTTGCACTAACAAGTGGTATAGTATCTGTTGTAGAATCTATTGCACTGATTAATGTAGAACTTGCAGAACCTGCTGTCACAGTATAACTTGGTGTTGAAAAACTTAATCTTGCAATAGCATCTGGGACAATTGTTTCTACCTGTGTAGCAGCCTGCCATCCAACTGATGGAGTTTCATCAACTGTAATCTGAACTGCAGGATATCTATATACAGTATCTCCTATATAATGAGGAGAAGGAGTTGTATTATTAGCACCACGAGTACATCCTGTAAATGTTGTTGCAGTCTTTCCAGTATAAATAATCTGCTCAGAACCTATCTTTATAGTTCTCTTTAATGGGTCAGGTTCACTTCCATCTGCAAACCCATCTGTTGAAACAACTGTTATTGTTGTATCACTTGCATTTATATCTAATGATAAAATACCTCCTACTTTTTCATCTTTATAGTAAAAGTCTTTTGAATTAGTATTTGCTGCTATTGTAAGAGTTGTTGTAGGAACCCATGTTGTATCTGACAAAGAGAAACTATGAGTTCCTATAGAATTAGAAGAAAGTGTACAAACTGTATCAGATGTAACAATCTGAGCATTTCCAAAAGTATCCTGAGTTTGAACAGTTATAACATTATTAGGTGCAGTTCCTGGTGTTCCTGCTGTTAAAGTTCTAGAAGGAGTAATAATTGCTAATTTTGCTATTGTAGATGGATTAACCACTAAATCCCCATTTAATGGAGTTAATCCTCCTCCACCACATGTAATTACCCAAGGAGAAGATCCTGCAGGTGGAGCATAAGAAGCTTTTTCATCATAATACCAGAAGTTAACTGTAGAAGAACCTGCTGGTATTGTAACAGTTGTTACAATAGTAGGACCTGTTCCTACTGGATCAGTTGAACTAAATTTTTTATTTGTTCCAGTAGAATTAGAAGATAAATTAACCAAAGTATTGCCTAACTGTGTAACATTATTATAAACATCATATCTTTGGATAGTATAAACTGTAGTCCAGTTTCCTGCAGTTACTGAAGTAGGTTTTGCTAAAAATGCTAAATGGTCTGCTGCAGCACCAATTGTAGTAAGGATACCAGATTTTCCAGTTATAGCAGGACTATCTGCTGATACTGTAATAGTAGCTTCATCAGGAGCATGGGTAGATACTGCATAAGTAATAGTAGGAGATATACCTATTTGTCCTGTTGAATCTGTTGTAGCAGATGTAGAAGATAATGTTCCCGAAGTTCCAATAACATCTGTTACAGATAAACTGCAAAGAACACCTGATTGGGCTATAGTATTATTAAATGCATCAGTAATCTGTGCTTTTACAGAAGGAGTAGAACCTGCTGTTATATTCTGGTCAGAAGTTAAATTATTAACTTTTACTACAAACTTATATGCACTTGCTGGCTTTACTATCACACCTTCTTCTGTTCCTGTAATATTATTATCAAGTATATCTCTGACTGTTACAGAATGAACTCCTCTTGTCTTCATTGTCAATGAACCAGTGATTGTCTTAATACCAGCATCACCAGAGGTAAATGTATAATTTGCTGGCACTGTTGCTTGAGTATCAGTTGTAGAAAATGCAACTGTTCCTAAGTATTGATTAGGTCCTGCTGAACATCTATTATTATATTGGTCAAGTGCTTCTACAGTTAAATTAGCAGAAGTTCCAGCAGTTATTGGAATACTAACATAAGAATTTGCATTATGAGCAGCTGCTATTGTATAAGAAGCACCACGAGTAGCCCCTGTAAATGAATTTGCAGTTTTTCCAGTATAAGATATTACTTCATTATCTATAGCAATTTCACCAGAAGATGGGAAGTTTGTAGTATCTGCAACTGGAATAGTTGTAGTAGAAGAATCTATAGCACTACTTAAAGTTGTAGTTACTGCTATTCCTGTTAAACTAAAATGAGAAATACTAGCAGGATACACTGGTACATTTGGACTTGTGTAAGAAGTATATAATGGGCTAATCCCATCAGTATCAGATGCTGTTAAAGTATTTATGGTTCCTGCTGTTGCAAGTGTAACTGAGAATGGCCTTGTCCCGTTTGTTAAATTTTGAGGAGAAGGCATAACAACCGCAGGATGATTATCAGTAGTTGTAATTGTTACTTGTGGATTAGCAGTTGTAACTATATTCCAATTAGAATCAGTGCAATTTACTGTCACATTAAATGCAGTTCCAGCAATTTGATTAGATGGTGTTCCTGTTTTTCCAGAAGAAGAACCAGGCGCTGCTACCTCTCCTGGTAATAGTAATTGTAATTTAACTGCTGGTCCTGGATTTACAGTAATAGATGGAGAAACACTCTGTGTATACAAAGGAGGTATTCCATCTGTATCTTTTGCAGTAATAGTTATTGGACTTGCAGTTACTGGAGTTACATTAAATGTTAAACTACCTGATACTAAATTAGCAGGAGTTGGTTCTGTATCATATAAATCAGATGTATAAATGCTTACCTGTGGATTTGCTGTACTTACTTTATTCCAATAATCATCTGTACAGTTTACTGTTACAGCAAATGCAGTTCCAGCTGTCTGATTAGATGGAGTTCCACTCTTTCCTGTTGAACTTCCTGGTACTGCTACTTCTCCTGGCACAAGTAACTGCAATTTTGTTGCATTATTTGGAATAACATTTATATTAGGACTAATATTTGCAGTGTAAAGTGGTGCCTGTCCATCAGTATCAGTAGCAGTAATAGTAGTAGTTCCTGCTGTCTTTAATGTCACACTAAATGTTTTAGTTCCATTTATCAACCCTGATGGAGCTGGCTCTGTATCATAAGGATCACTTGTTGTTATAGTTACTATTGGATTATCATTTGGATTTGTATTCCAGTTGGAATCCACACAATTTACTGTTACTGTAAATGCTACTCCTGCTACTTCATCAGACGGTGTTCCAGTCTTACCAGAAGGACTACCAGGAGAAGCAGTTTCACCAGGAACAAGTAATTGCAATTTAACTGCTGGTCCTGGTTTCATATTAACTACTGATGAAGTATAACTATTGTATGCTGGGATTATAGTACTTGTATCTGTTGCAGTTACAGTTTGTTCACCTATCGTTATCATATTCACATTAAATACTGCAGTGCCATTTGCTAAAGTTAATGGTGTCGGATGAGTATCATTAGGATCAGATGTAGTAATACTAACTTCTCTTTCTGTTCCAGATGTAACAATATTCCAGTAATTATCTGTTGCATAGGTAGTAACATTAAATGGAACTGCTGCAGTTTGGTCAATTGGAGTTCCAGTCTTTCCCGTAGAAGAACCAGGAACTAAACTTTCCCCGGGTAGTAATACTATTAATTTTGTTGGAGTACCTGGATTTACTGTTATTGATGAAGAAATGTTAGAAGTATATAATGGGTCTATTCCATCTGTATCAGTTGCTGTTATAGTAGAAGTTCCTCCTGTAACTAATGTTACTGAAAATGTTCTTGTTCCAGAAGAAAGTGCAGCAGGTGTTGGTTCTGTATCATATAAATCAGATGTCGTTATTGTTACCTGTGGATTTGCTGTAGTTACTTTATTCCAATAATCATCTGTACAGTTTACTGTTACATTAAATGCAGTTCCAGATGTCTGATTAGATGGTGTTCCACTCTTTCCTGTTGAACTTCCTGGTACTGCTACTTCTCCTGGTACAAGTAACTGCAACTTTACTGCTGTCCCTGGATTTACGGTTATAGATGGAGAAACATTTGCTGTATATAATGGAGGTGTTCCATCTGTATCAGTTGCTGTCAAAGTAGATGAACCTGCTGTAACCAATGTTACTGAGAAAGTCTTTGTTCCATTAAATAACGAAGCAGGTGATGGTTCTGTATCATATAAATCACTCGTTGTAATTGTAACTTGTGGATTTGCTGATGTTACTAAATTCCAGTATGGGTCAACACAATTTACTGTTACTGTAAATGCAGTTCCAGATGTCTGATTAGATGGTGTTCCACTCTTTCCTGTTGAACTTCCTGGTACTGCTACTTCTCCTGGTACAAGTAGTTGTAATTTTGTTGCAACTGCAGGATTAACTGTAAATGTTGGACTTGTATCAGGAGCATAAAGAGGAGGTATACCATCAACATCTGATGCTGTAATAGTATGATTACTACCTCCTGTCTTTAAAGTAACACTAAATAATTGTGTTCCATTTACTAAAGTAAGAGATGTCGGCTCTGTATCAAACTCATCTGATGTAGTTATCTTTACTACTGGATTTGCTGAAGATACTATATTATACCAGTTATCAGTGCAATTTACTGTTACTGTAAATGCAGAACCAGCAACTTGAGCATTAGGAGTACCTGTTTTTCCTGCTGGACTTGTTAATTTTCCTGCAACTGCTACTTCTCCTGGTAATAATAATTGCAACTTCGTCGCTGTATTCACTTGCACTGTTATACTTGGACTTACATTTGATGTATATACTCCTCCTACATCTGATGCTGTTATTGTTGCACTCCCTGCTGTCTGTAATGTCACATTATAGGTCTGTGTCCCATTTACAAGTGCAGATTGATCTGGCTCACTATCATATAAATCACTCGTGGTTATCTTTACTGTCGGATTTGCACCAGTATTTGTATTCCAATTCGCATCTACACAGTTTACTGTTACTGTAAATGCTACTCCTGCTGTCTCAGGATCTGGACTCCCTGTCTTTCCACTTGCACTTCCTGGTACTGCTACTTCTCCTGGTACAAGTAATTGTAATTTTACTGCATTATTTGGAACAACTGTAATACTTGGCGATGTATCTGAAGTATATAATGGTGCTATTCCATCTACATCTGATGCTGTTATTGTTGTACTTCCTGCTGTTAATAAATTAACATTAAACGTTGCAGTACCATTTACTAATGTTAAATTCGCTGGATGTGTATCATAAGGATCAGAAGTAGTTATTCCTACTACTGGATTTGCTGAACTTACTTTATTATACCAATTATCAACACAATTCACTGTTACGGGGAATGCTACTCCTGCTGTCTCACTATTCGGTGTCCCACTCTTTCCTGTTGAACTTCCTGGTACTGCTACTTCTCCTGGTACAAGTAACTGCAACTTAGTCGCTGTGTTTGTATTTACTGTTATCGTTGGTGATACACTCTCTGTATATAATGGAGATACTCCATCTACATCTGATGCTGTTATTGTTGCACTCCCTGCTGTTTGTAACGTCACACTAAATGTCTTCGTACCACTTACTAAAAATGCTGCTGATGGCTCTGTATCATATAAATCACTCGTTGTAACTTTTACCTGTGGATTTGCACTACTTACTTTATTCCAATTAGCATCTACACAATTTACTGTAACATTAAATGCTACTCCTGCTGTCTCACTATTCGGTGTCCCACTCTTTCCTGTTGAACTTCCTGGTACTGCTACTTCTCCTGGTACAAGTAATTGCAACTTCACTGCTGCACCTGGATTTACTGTTATTGTTGGACTTACATTGCTTGTATATAATGGATCTATTCCATCTGTATCACTTGCCGTTATTGTTGCATTACCTACTGTTAATAAATTAACTGAGAATGTCCTTGTTCCATTTACTAATACTGCTGGGTCTGGCTCTGTATCATATAAATCTGATGTATAAATGCTTACCTGTGGATTTGCTGAACTTACTATATTATACCAATCATCTACACAATTTACTGTTACATTAAATGCTGTCCCTGCTACCTCACTATTTGGTGTTCCTGTCTTTCCTGCGGGGCTAGTTGTCTTCCCTGGTACTCCTGTCTCACCAGGAACCAGTAATTGTAACTTTACTGCTGAATTAGTCTCACAAGTAAATACTGGTGAAGTATCACTATTATATAATGGTGGAGTTCCATCTGTATCAGATGCTGTTACTGTATGACTTGTTCCTGCTGTTTGCAAAGTAATATTAAATGTAGCAGTTCCACTTGAAAGTATTTGAGGAGATGGTTCTGTATCATTTGAATCAGAAGTAGTTATCGTTACCTGTGGATTTGCTGTACTTACTTTATTATACCAATTATCAACACAGTTTACTGTCACTGTAAATGCTACTCCTGCTGTCTCACTATTTGGTGTTCCTGTCTTTCCTGCTGGGCTAGTTGTCTTCCCTGGTGCTGCAGTCTCTCCTGGCATAAGTAGTTGTAATTTCGTTGCTGTATTTGGAATAACAGTAATAGATGGACTTGTATTACTCGTATAAGTTCCTCCTACATCTGTTGCTGTAATAGTAGTTGAACCTGCTGTTTGTAAAGTAACTGAATAAGTCTGTGTACCATTTACAAGCACAGATTGATCTGGCTCACTATCATATAAATCTGATGTAGTTATCTTTACTGTTGGATTTGCTGAAGTTACTTTATTCCAATTAGAATCTACACAGTTCACTGTTACTGTAAATGCTACTCCTGCTGTCTCATTTGATGGAGTTCCAGTCTTCCCTGTTGAACTACCTGGTACTGCAGTTTCTCCTGGAACAAGCAATTGTAATTTTACTGCATTAGAAGTATTAACTGTTATAGAAGGAGAAACATTTGCAGTATAAAGAGGAGGTATCCCATCTACATCTGATGCTGTTATTGTAACAGAACCTGCTGTTTTTAATGTAACACTATAAGTTTGCGTACCATTTACTAATCCTGCATCAGATGGTTCTGTATCATATAAATCACTTGTTGTAATTCTAACTGTTGGATTTGCTGAACTTACTTTATTCCAGTTAGCATCTACACAGTTTACTGTAACAGGAAATGCAGTTCCAACAGTTACATTATATGGAGTTCCACTCTTTCCAGTAGAACTACCTGGAGTTGCTACTTCTCCTGGAACAAGTAATTGTAACTTCACTGCTAAACCAGGATTTACTGTTATAGTTGGACTTGTATCACTTGCATATGTTGGCTCCAAACCATCACTATCAGTTGCTGTAATAGTTAAATCAGACGCTGTTTTTGGTATCACTGTAAATGTTGCTGTTCCATTATTTAAAGTAATTGGAGATGGTTCATTATCATATAAATCAGAAGTTGAAACTGTAACACCAGGATTTGCTGAAGTTACTTTATTCCAGTTAGAATCTACACAGTTCACTGTAACAGGGAACGAATTTCCTGCAGTTTGAGCAACTGGAGTTCCAGTCTTTCCAGTAGAAGAACCAGGAGTTGCTACTTCTCCTGGAACTAAAACTTGCAGTTTAACTGCATTTCCAGTATTAACTGTTATACTTGGACTAATACTTTCTGTATACAAAGGAGATACTCCATCAGTATCAGTTGCAGTAATTTGAGCAGAACCTGCAGTAACTAAATTAACCGAGAATGTTTTTGTTCCATTCACAAGATATGCAGATGGTGGTTCTGTATCAAATTCATCAGTTGTAGTTATTGTTACTTGTGGATTTGCACTACTTACTTTATTCCAGTAATTATCGACACAATTAACTGTAACATTAAATGCAGTACCACTCGTTGCATTAGATGGAGTTCCAATCTTACCAGAAGAAGACCCAGGTTCAGCAGTTTCTCCTGGAACTAAAAGAAGCAGTTTTACTGCATTTGTTTCAGGATTAACTGTAATACTTGAAGATACATTCTCAGTATATAATGGTGGTATCCCATCAGTATCTTTTGCAGTAATAGTTAAAGAAGATGCAGTAACAGGTAAAACTGTAAATGTTTTTGTCCCATTTATTAAATTACCTGCAGATGGTTCTGTATCGTATTTATCGCTTGTATAAATAGTAACTGTTGGATTTGCATTTGTATTCTTATTCCAGTAGTCATCAACACAGTTAACTGTAATTACAAAAGAAACTCCTGCTACCTGATTACTTGGAGTTCCAGTCTTTCCAGTTGGTGAACCTGGTACAGCAGTCTCTCCAGGAACTAATACTTGTAATTTTGTAGCAGAACCTGCTACAACTGGAACATTAGAAGAAATAGATGCAGTATAAAGTGGTGAAACTCCATCAACATCAGATGCTGTAATAGTAGAAGTTCCTCCTGTAACTAAATTAACAGTAAATACCTGTGTTCCACCAACTAAAGTAGCATTTGATGGATGAGTATCGTAAGGGTCTGAAGTTGTTATTCCAACCACAGGATTTGCAGAATTAATTACATTATAATACTGGTCTGTGCAATTCACTGTAACACTAAATGCAGTTCCTGCTACTTCAGTAGAAGGTGTTCCACTCTTTCCATTTACCTGATGAGGGTCATTAACTTCACCAGGAACTAAAACTAATAATCTATCAGCAACATCAGGATTAACTGTTACCGTTTGCTGCCCTGTAATTGACGGATTACCTGTATCTGTAGCCCTTACCCAAATATTACCCACTGTCATTAATTTTACCTGATTTGTGAATGTATGAACACCATTATCACCACCTGCACCAGGAATAAATGTATAATCTGCTGGTAACTGCTTTCTACTATCACTATCATTAGTTGTAAATGTAATAGTTCCTGCATAACCTGCTGCTTGATTATTATTAGCATCTCTTGCAGTAACTGTAACAGATTGAACAGTACCAATTACAACTGGATTAGGTATTCCTGTAACATCTAAATGGTCTACAGGAGCAAAATATCTAAATGAATTTCCAACTGAAGGTGTTTCAGGATTCCCTGCAGTATCAGTTGCCTTACTTCTAATTAAATACCATTTCCCATCTGACCAAGATGGAGATGTCTTGCTCCATGAAGTTGTTCCAGATGCAGTTAACCATACTTCAGTTAAAGACGACCAATCAGTTCCATTATAATACATTCCAGCATCAATATCCTTTATACTCACTGCTACTTGACCTACTGCGATATTATCAGATGCAACACCTTCTATTGAAGATGGTCCACCATTAATCGTAGTACCATTAGATGGAACTACTATAGATGAAGAAGGAGAGGAAGTATCATAAGTAAATGTATTTCCAGCAGATGGCGTTTCAACATTACTTGCATTATCAGTTCCTTTTGACTGCACTATATAAGTATTTCCATTTACCCATGTAATTGATGAACTATTATAACTCCAGGAAGTAGTTCCAGTTGCATCAAGCCAGGTATCTGCTCCCCATGTTCCACCTGTCCAATATGTTGTATTTATGGTATTCTTTATTCTTATCTTTATATTAGAGACTCCTGAATTAGATGGGTCAGAAGAAATTCCTGATATAGTACTAATAGCATTATAATTTCCGCCATTAGATGGTAAAGATACACTTGAAATAGGTGCTGATATATCATACAAGAACGAATTTCCAACTCCTGGAGTTTCCCAGTTATTTGCACTATCTAATGCTTTTGCCTGTATCAAATAGTTCTTTCCATCTGTCCAAGTAGGTGCTGTAAATGTCCATGAAGTAGTTCCACTCGCATTAATCCATGTTAAAGAAGAACTCCAACCAGCACCATCGTAGTATGTTGTATCTGTAGTGTTTTTAATTAATATCTTAACTAAAGTTACAGTTCCAGAATTAGGGTCAGAAGAAGTTCCTGATATAGTAGTTAAAACATTTAACTTTGCTCCATTAGCAGGCAATACAACCACTGAAGTAGGACTTTGACTATCAAATGTAAATGTATTACCAGAACCAACATTTTCAGTATTACCTGCAACATCTTTTGAACGAGATCTAATAATATAAGTCTTTCCATTTGTCCAACTTGGTGAAGTATAACTCCAGTTATTTGGAGTTCCAGATGTAGTTAGCCAAACTTCATAATCACCCCAGCCACTTCCATCCCAGTATGTATTTATTGAAGTATCTTTAATACTTATCTTTGTCTCAGATAAACCATAAGCATCTGATGCTGTTCCAGATATAATTGGTAATGAATTTATACGAGAATTATTTACTGGAACTGATATAGATGATGTTGGATTAGTTATATCATAAGTAAATGAAACTCCACTAGATGGTGTTTCATTATTTCCTGGTGAATCTGTTGCAAATGATCTAATTAAATAAACTTTAGTATCAGCCCATGTAACAGAAGAACTATTATAAGTCCAGCTAGAAATTCCAGAGGTAGATAGCCATGTTTCAGAAGGACCCCATGCTCCACCTGTCCAGTATGTTGTATCTGTTACATTCTTTATAGAAATTTTAACAGATGTAACTGAACTAATCGCATCGGATGCTGTCCCTGATATAGTTGACATACTATTTATAATAAGTCCATTTGTAGGATAAGTTACAGACGATACTGGAGCTCCTGTATCAAATATAAATCCATTTCCAGCAGAAGGTGTTTCTATATTTCCTGCATTATCATATGCCTTTGATTTAATTTGATATGATTTACCACTTATCCAAGAAGGTGCAGTATAACTCCAGTTAGTTGTTCCACTCGCATCAACCCAACTTTCTCCACTTACCCAGTTAGTTCCATTCCAATACAATGTATCTGTTATATTATTTATACTAATTCTAACTAAACTAACTCCAGAAGAATTATCTGACGCAGTACCTGATATAACCGGAAGAGTATTATATACACCTGTATTAACTGGAACACTAATAGAGGAAGATGGAGCAGTATTATCAAATGTAAATGATATTCCAATTCCAGGAGTCTCTTCGTTATTTGCATTATCAGTTGCCTTAGATTTTATTAAATAAGATTTTCCTGAAGTTAATGTAGGTGGTATATAAGTCCAGTTAGTTGTTCCACTAGCATTTACCCATGTTTGCGATACAATCCAACCAGAACCATCCCAGTATGTAGCATCACTAATATTGTTTATAGATATCTTAACATTATTAACTCCACTTGTTGCATCAGTGCTTGTTCCTGATATTATAGATAATGCATTTAGTAACGCTCCGTTTGTTGGATATGATATAGAAGAAGATGGAGCAACATTATCAAAGATAAATGAACTACCCAAAGAAGGTGTTTCAATATTATTAGCAGCATCTATACCTCTACTTTTCACTAAATAAGTTTTTCCAGAAACCCAACCAGGGTTAGAATAACTCCAGTTATTTGTGCCAGTAGCAGTAACCCATGTTTCAGAAGGACCCCATCCTCCACCAGTCCAGTATGTCGTATCTGTTACATTTTTAATACTAACTTGAACTTCTGAAACTCCTGCTGTTGCATCAGAAGCAGTTCCAGTAATAGAAGGTAACGAATTATAAGTGTTCCCATTAACTGGTAAAACTAAAGTAGTAACAGGAGGAATATTATCAAATGTAAATGAATTACCAGAAGAAGGTGTTTCAATATTACCTGCAGTATCTTTTGCTTTGGATTTTACTAAATACTGCTTACCTGAAGTTAATGTAGGAGAATTATAAGTCCAGTTAGTTGTTCCACTAGCATTTACCCATGTTTCAATAGAACCCCATACTGAACCATTCCAGTATTGAGTATCAGTTATATTTTTTATACTTACCTGTACCTGACTAACTCCATAAGTATCTGTACTAGTCCCTGAAATCGTTGCGAATGTAGAATACAATCCATCGTTTGCTGGCATAACTACAGTAGAACTTGGAGCAGAAGTATCAAATGTAAATGAATTACCTGAAGAAGGTGTTTCAATATTACCCGCAATATCAGTTGCTTTTGATTGAATTAAATATGTCTTATCATTTACCCAACTTGGAGAAGTGTATGTCCAGTTATTTGTACCATTTGCAGTTATCCATGTTAAATTGGTTCCCCAACCAGAACCATTCCAGTATGTAGTATCAGTTACATTCTTTATAGAAACTTCAACCTTACTTAATCCAAATGTATCAGAAGCAGTTCCAGACAAAGTAGATAATGTATTTGTTACTAAACCATTACTTGGATTTGTAACTAAAGAAGTTGGACTTGTTATATCATAAGTGAAGTTGTTACCTCCTCCAGGTGTTTCAACATTTTCTGCAGAATCTGTTGCCTTTGAACGAATAATATAAGAAACACCATTTGTCCATTCTGGAGATGTATAAGTCCATGGATTAACATTAGTTGCATCATTCCAAACTTCAGAACCAGTTACCCAACTACTTCCATTCCAGTATGTTGTATCAGAAGTTCTCTTTATACTTACTTGAACTAAATTAACTCCAAAAGTATCAGAAGAAGAACCTGAGATTGTTGGCAGTGTATTTAAAGTAGCACCATTTGTTGGAACTAATACTGACGAAGTAGGAGCAGTTGTATCATATATAAACGAATTACCTACTCCTGGTGTTTCAGAATTATTTGCATTATCAGTTGCAAATGACCTAATTAAATAAGTCTTACCATTAGTCCAAGATGGTGCAGTATAAGTCCAATTTGTTGTTCCAGTTGCGCTAAGCCATGTCTCAGACTCTACCCATGAAGTAGCTCCATCCCAGTAAGTTGTATCGTTTATATTCTTAATAGAAATTTTTACATTTGCTACACCAGAATAATCATCTGAAGCAGTTCCAGAAATAATACTAAGCGTTTTTAATTTTGCTCCATTAGTTGGAGAAACAATAGAAGAAGAAGGTGCTATATTATCAAATATAAACGATATACCTACTCCTGGTGTTTCAACATTAGATGGTGTTGCACTATCCTGTGCTCTTGATTGAACTAAATAAGTCTTTCCAGATGTTAAGGTTGGTAAAGTATAACTCCAACTTGTTGTTCCACTTGCATTAATCCATGTTTGAGCACCCCAACCTGCACCTGTATAATACAAATTATCATTAACATTTTTCAGAGAAATCTTCACTAACTGAACTCCAGAGGCATTATCAGATGAAGTTCCAGATACTAATGAAATACTATTAAGTAATGCTCCATTAGATGGATAAGATACACTTGAAGTTGGAGCCTGATTATCAAACAAGAATGAATTCCCGCTAGATGGTGTTTCAACATTATTTGCAGTGTCTGTTGCTTTACTTCTTATTAAATAACTTACACCATTATTCCATCCAGGATTATTATAAGTCCAAGAAGTTGTACCTGTTGCTAAAACCCAAACTTCAGGTGGATCAACCCAATCAGAACCATTCCAGTATTGATTTAAAGCATTATTCTTAATAGAAATTTCTACTTTAGATATTCCTTGTGCATCTGAAGCAGTTCCAGATATAGTTGGAAGTGAACTTAACTTAGCTCCATTAGCAGGTGCTGAAATTATAGATGTTGATGCTGTTGTATCATAAGTAAATGAATTACCCGAAGAAGGCGTTTCTTCATTACCAGCAACATCTTTTGCTTTTGAACGAATTAAATATGCCTTATTATTCGTCCATGTTGGAGAAGTATAACTCCATGAAGTTGTTCCTGTTGTAGTTAGCCATGTTTCTCCTGCTATCCAAGTAGTTCCATTCCAGTATACATTATCAGAAATATTCTTAATAGAAATTTGAACCAAACTAACTCCACTTGTAGCATCAGTGCTAGAACCATTTATTTCTGGTAAACTACTTAAATTAACTCCATTTGATGGTTGAGATATAGTAGAAGTTGGAGGAACATCATCATAAGTGAAGAAATTACCAGTAGAAGGAGTTTCAACATTCCCCACTGAATCTGTTGCTTTACTTCTAATTTGATAAGTCTTTGCAGTTGTGAAGCTCGGAGCATTATACTGCCATGAAGTTGTTCCTGTTACATTTAACCATACTTCAGAACCACTTACCCAGCTACTTCCATTCCAGTAAGTCGTATCGTTGGTATTTTTAATACTAATTACTACAGAAGAAACTGTAGAAGTTACATCAGATGCTGTTCCAGATATAATAGAAAGTTCTTTCAAATTCGCTCCATTAG
>Ga0078972_1002566_pt1 | contig 59384 bp, 45 predicted proteins | sample YelNatPaOPGAMG01_FD_67568 | JGI IMG/M metagenome (GOLD analysis project Ga0078972, IMG submission 67568) | Hot spring thermophilic microbial communities from Obsidian Pool, Yellowstone National Park, USA - OP-RAMG-01 (SPADES assembly) (version 2) | ecosystem: Environmental > Aquatic > Thermal...
GATAAGTTGATAAAATTTAAATTTTAACATATACTAATATTAACCACGAAAAAAAATTTAGGATGGCAAAAATAAGTACCTTAAAAATCAAAAACTAAAAAGGAGGTAAAAAAGATGGAATGGTTTAAGCGTCTCTATATGGGCACCTGGCAGTTTAGCGGACAATTCAAACAGCTATTGCGTTCGCAGATAGAAGCACTTTTGAATTTCGCTCTACAAGCCGGTGTACAACGTTTTGATACGGCGGCCGTATATGGAGACGGAAAAGTGGAGGAGATTCTAGGGGTTTGTTTGCCACCAATAGCAGTGGTGGTAACTAAAATTCCAGCTACATCTAAACCACCATTGCATTTACCAGCTTCGATTTATAACTTTTATACTCCAACTTCAATCCATCGGAGTATAGAAGCATCATTGAAAAGATTACGACGTAATTCCATCGACACCGTGCTTCTGCATAATTGGCATCCTTCGTGGTCATTAGATGCTATTGAGATCATAGCGGCGCTTGATGATTTAAAAAAGAGTGGTCTGGTAAAACGAATTGGAATTTCCTTGCCAAACGGCTTCAACACATGCATTGATGATGCGATACTGCCGTATCTTGATGTGATAGAAGTCCCTTTTAATCCACAAGAACGGTGGATCCTTAATCAGCTGCCAAAATTGCTTCAATTAAAAAAGGAGGTTCTACTTCGCAGTCTGTTTTGTCAAGGAAGACTTCTCAAAAAAGGTTACACTGCAAAAGAAATTTTACAAGCAGTCTTACCACTTAACACCTCCGTAGTTATTGGTATGACTACGGAAGAACAAATTAGAGAAAATATCAGAATTTTGAAAGGAGGTGAATAAAATGCACTGGTCTGAAGTTGTTGCACAACGTGTGCTCGAAAGAGTGCATCCGGGAGAAGTAGTTGTGATAGGATCTGGTATCTCATTGTCCGGTCCGGTTCACGTCGGGCACTGTCGTGAATTTATCACAGCTGCACTTATCGATCACGCGGTAAAAAGAAACGGTGGCAAGACAAGGTTTATCGCTTTTGCCGATGATATGGATCCTTTGCGGAAGGTATACCCTTTCCTCCCACCTGACTACAGTCGCTGGGTTGGCTGTCCATTGTACAGAATACCAGACCCTTGGTGTTGTCATAAAAGCTATGCCGATCACTTTCTACAAGAGCTCCTTGATGGATTTACTAGACTTAAAATTACGCCAGAGATAATCCGTTCAAGCGAGATGTACAATTCAGGAAAATTTTCAGATCTTGTAAAGAAAACGCTCGTCGCTCGCGAGGAAGTTGGAAAAATACTCAACGAAGTCATGAAAGGTCCGCGGAAAACTAAAAATGTTTGGCCATTCCAGGCGGAATGTCCAAAATGTTTTTCCCTCCAACGCACGCGCATTATCGCAATGAGCGATAATAATCTGTTATGCTATTGTGATGTATGCAATGAAAGGTTTGAAGTTAATCTTCAAACTGGTGGTGGAAAGCTTATATGGCGATGCGACTGGCCGATGCGATGGGCTTACTTGGGCGTGATAGTCGAGCCGTTTGGACACGATCATGCCACAGCAGGCGGTTCTTACGAATCTGGTCAAGTTATCGCTGAAAAGATCTACGGCATCAAAGCGCCGGTGCCAGTTCCCTACGGCTGGGTTCATTTCAAGTTTGGCGGAGCGATGCATTCTTCATCTGGTAAAGCAATTTCTATCACCCAACTCACAACGGCATATCCACCGGAAATTATCTGGTGGATGTTTACAAGAAGAGACCCAGGAGTAACTATTCAATTTGATCCAGAAACCACTTTGTTAGAGGAAGCCCGCTTTCTTCGCGACAGCATAAAACGAGACGGCATTTATGCCGAAAACGCGACAATTGTTGAATCTATCGTTGGTATTCGGCCATCGCTCGTGGTTTATCCATTCGATCACCTGGTAATAGTTGCTCAGTTATCTCAGTTTCAAACGGAATTTGTTCTCGAAGTTTTGAAACGATCGCGAGCATATCAAAACGCAAGCATTCCGGTAACACAAAATGATTTAGAATACATCAGACGATGGTTGGAGCTTTACGGCGAGCATTATCGCATTCGGATACGAGAACCAGGCGAGCCCGTCGTCAATGCTAATCCAAACCTTCGTCCAGCGCTTAACGTTCTTAGGTCTAATCTTCAACAAATAGTTTGGGAGGCTCAAACAATACACGATACCGTTCATGAAACGGCAAAAACTGTCGGCGTGAATGCTAGTGAGCTCTTCGCTGAAATCTATAAATATACAATCGGACAAGATCGTGGACCCAAAATTGGTTGGCTCTTCGAAACCCTAGGAAAAAACAAAATCCTCCATCTTCTTTCATAATCTAGAGGCGAAGCGTAATGCTTCGCCTTATTTTTTTATCCTATAATTTTTTGCTCCGTGCCAGTTATAATGATAGCTTGAGAATTTGAAATTCTAATTACTTTATTTGTTGTTGCTCTTTCATAAACAACCAATTCTTTTTCGAGAGCTGGATTATAGTGAGGACAGATTTCAAAATTAATTAGACCGAGTCCTTCTAAATTTCTGATACCAACTTCATTTGGCTCTGGGTCCACCGAAGCCGCAATTTGAATCGTTGGAGATAGTATAATTGCTCCTGCGCTTACGCCAATATATATGCCATTATGTTCTAATAATTTAATTATCGCGTCTTTAAAATTCGTTTCTCGAGCATACTTTAATAGTTTGAATGTGTTTCCACCGCAAACGTAAATCACGCTATACTTAGTAAAATCAGCTTGTGGATTATTTTCAAGGTCAATAAAATCAACGACATCAAAACTTAATTCTCTAAATTGAGATTCTGCTAATTTCGAATATTTGTTATTCGCTTTACCTTCAGCTGCTGTAGTTACAATAGCAACTGATTTATACGGTAATGAATCAAAAAATTTCTCCGCGGCGCGCCTGACGGGTTCAGCTGATAAACCAGTCGAAGTAAGAATAATTATTCCTTTTTTTGTAGTATTCATAAAACTTATTTTATAATTATTGTAACAATTTTTTTAAAAATTCAAAAAAAGAGGCACGCTTTTCGCATGCCTCGAATTTAAGGATGTTTTTGAATTTCCTTTATGTTTGTTTCTATTCTTTTCATCACCACCTTTCCGCTTTAATTCATCGCTAGATGTTTAAAAACAGTTTGCCTAATGGCATAGGTGAATTTGTTAAGATCAGGTTGAGTTACAAGGCCGCGCTGCAAATCCCAACTGATAAGGGTAGCTGGGATTCCAAGTCGGTCCAATACTTGCTGAGCGCGTTCAACAGTCATTCGGTAGATAGGACTCTGCGTGCAGATTTGTCGCTGAGTGATAGGACAAAGCGATATTTCACATGCTTGTCGATCGAACGCCTGCACCGAGGTAATATTTGGAATCTTAAGCATTTTTGTGAGAGCGCAAGAAGATTTAAAATAGACGGGAATGCCAGGAAAATATTCTTTACTCAGAGAGATAATTGTATTAATCAGCTTTTGGGGCAAAAACTTCACATTGTCGTCACGCGGGATATTGGGCATCGGCAGATTATGAATTTCTGTCAAGCCGTATTCAATTCCTTCTGTCCATCGTAGACCACCGGGCACGATCATGTCAATTACCTGTCCGTAGTGTTTTTTAACCCACAACATCATCATTTCTATCCTCTCAGAATTACCACTCCATTCGGAAACAATGGGACGCATATACCAAGCGATTGTCGCTCCGGCTTCCTTTGCTTCTTCCACGTTACGAAAACGATTGTTTCTGACTGGCTCGATTGTAACGGGATTGTCCGCCCAACAAAGCGATAGCATTAATCCGCGAGTCGCTTTTACGATTCTGGCAAAGTCAGGCTTTCTTTCTTTCGGAATGCCGGCTTTAGTAACAATCCAAAAAGGATTGTGTAATCCTCGTCTGATAAAAGTGTCCATTATTTCAAAAGTGCTGTCAGTAACCGGTCCCGGTGTAAAAGGCTCAGTGCTTGCCGTTCCAATACTGATAATGGTTTTATCTGGCACAAAGAATGGGTGTTTGATTAGTTCGTCTAAAATTTGTTCCACTGAAAACGGATTGCGGCGACGCGGATTCTTAGGCATAGTTCCTTCATCTACAAGATCTTGATAAGTACCTTGGACGTGGCAATACCTACACTGCCATGGGCAACCGACCCACAGATCTATTGAGAGAGAATTATTCGAAACACTAACCGCTGAAAGGGGGTGGCTTGGATTCGGAACGAGAACGCCGTACGTAAATTGACGTAGAAAAAATTCTCGTCCCGTTGTTTTACCCTTGATCCGAATAAATGGCTCAGTATTTGCAGTCTCAAAGTACCAATTTTTAGATTCCATCTTTTTTACCTCCTTTTTAGTTTTTGATTTTTAAGGTACTTATTTTTGCCATCCTAAATTTTTTTTCGTGGTTAATATTAGTATATGTTAAAATTTAAATTTTATCAACTTATCTTCTTTTATAATTTTAAAAGCTAAATTTTTTTAAAAAATTCTAAAGCGAGCCCACCCCGAAGGGGTGGGCGAGCGAAAACTTTAGTAAGAAAATTTTTAGAAATAGGCAGGACAAAACTCCCTGATAGTTCTCATTTCTTTTTCAGATTTCTTTTCCTTGATTTGTGAATTAAAGAAAGTTTGTGTCCGAAACTACGAGTGAGCGAGGAGGGACTTGAACCCTCACGGGAAAAAATTTCCCCTAGGAGCCTCAGTCCTAGCTGTCTACCAGTTCCAGCACTCGCTCATTTAACGACTTAGCTATCTCTTTATTATCAATATCTAAAATAATTTCTAATTTTTTATATTTGCGTTTAAGAAGGGGTAAATTATTTTTATAATACATTAAAATATTTATCGGGAATCATCAGTGCCCTAATCCGTTTTGATTTGTGGGGCATTAAACCAATTGAAAGTAAAAATTTATAAAAAATCACATCACCAAATTGTATCTCAAAGTATTTCTTTATTTTCTCTTTAGCCCGCGTCTTTTTTCTTATTTTATTTTTAATCTTTAGACACTTCGAAAAAATTTTTACAAGATTCCTATCTTTAGATGTAAAATTAATATGTCTTCTGTCTGAAGATAAATTTCCGTCAGTCGTTAGAAGACCGATTGCATAAGCGAATTCTGGCGACCATTTAATTCTAACTTTCCCTAATGGTTTCATTCTTTTATCTCTGTTTCTTTTTCTATTTCTTTATTTGTTTCTTTTAAAGTTTTATTTAAAGCTTGAGGCGCTACTTTTAATTTCTTTCTCGTCTGCCTTTGAGATTTTTCTCTAATATAATAGAGCTTTGCTCTTCGTGGCTTAGTTGCTTTAATTAACTCCACTTTCTCAATCGTTGGAGAAAAAATAGGCAAAACCCATTCAACCCCTACTCCTTTAATAATTCTTCTTATAGTAAAGGTTGCCCCAGGTTCATTTTTATGTTTTCGAGAAAGAACTAAACCCTCTATTCTTTGAGTTCTTGTTTTTTCTCCTTCTTTTACTTTCTGATAAACCCTTAAATACATCCCTGGTTTAATGTCGGTTGTTTTTATAATTTCCATATTTTTAAATTTAAAATTTTAAATATTTTATCACAAAAAAATCTTTTTATCAACTTAGTTTTTCTAAAAAGTTTTTTAATTCTTCTGGCAAGTTTGATTTTATTTGAATGGTTTTTCCGGTTAAAGATTTAAATTCTAAATAATAAGCATGTAAAAAATGTCTTTTTAAAGATAAAGAACGATTCTTTTTTTTGCCGTATTCTTTATCTCCAACAACTGGAAAGCCCAAAGAAGCAAAATGAACTCTAATTTGGTGAGTTCTTCCTGTTTTTGGAATCACTTTTAATAAAGTGAAATTTTTAAATCTTTTTATTACTTCATAAAAAGTGATTGCCTCTTTTGCTTTTTCATCAATTTTCTTAATTACCACTTTTCTTCTTAATGGGGATTTTTTTGATCGTGCTAAAGGTAAATCTACTATTCCTTTTTTAAAAGGAGGACTTCCCCAAACTAAAGCTAAATATTCTTTTTTAACTAATCTTTTTTTAAATTGTTCTTTTAAATAAAAAAAGGCTTTAATATTTTTAGCAATGACCAAGATTCCAGAAGTTTCTTTATCTAAACGATGAACTATTCCTGGCCGGAAAGGATCTTCTCCTACTCCTTTTAAAAAAGGATATTTTAAAATCAGCCAACTAGCAATTGATGGTTTATTTAGGTTTTTTAAATTAGGATGAACATTAATTCCCTGAGGCTTATTAATTACTAAAAAGTCCTGATCTTCATATAAAATCTCTGGCTCTTTTTTTAACGAAAGAGGGATTAATTCTTTTTTTTCTTCTTTTAAATCAATAGAAATTTTTTCTTTCCCTTTTAAAAGAAAGCTTGGTTTTACTTTTTTGAAATTAACTAAAATATCTCCTTTTTTAATGAAAAAGGCAATTTTTTTCCGAGAATAATTTTTTAACTTTTCTTTTAAATATAAATCTAAGCGAATGGGGGTTAAGTTTTTCTCTACCTCTATCTCTTTTGTCATTTTTATTTATTTTTACTTATAACCTCTGAATAAATCTCTTCCAATTTTTTATAAGTATTTGAAATATCATGAGCTTTAATTAGCTCTAAACTTCTTTTCCCCATTTTTTCTGATAATTTCTTATTTTTTAAAAGAAAAATAATTTTTTGAGCAAAATCTTTACAAGAAAAAGGATCTAAAAGAAAACCATTTTCATTATCTTTAACTAACTCTGGCAAAGCTCCGCCATTTGCCGCAATAATCGGTAAGCCAGAAGCCATCGCCTCCATTGTCACCAAACTCTGGGCTTCGATATAAGAAGGAATAACAAAAATTGAAGATAGTTGATAAAATTCAGGAATATCTAAATCTGATGGTTTTAAGGGTCCGACAAATCTGACATTATTAGTTAAACCTAAACTCTTTATTTTTTCTTCTAAAGATTCTTTTAAGTCTCCTGTTCCTAAAAAGATAAAATTAGCCTCAATTTCTTTTAAAACCAAAGGAATAGCATTAATTAAAGTTTCTAAATTTTTATCTTTATCAAGCCTTCCTGAGTATAAAACAATCGGTTTTGAGACAAAATCTTCTAAATAATATTCTTTTAAAAACTCTAAAGATACTCTTCCTCTTTTAAACTTATTCAAATCAATTCCATTAGAAATCACTTCAACTGGTACTTTTACTCCCCATTTTAAAACTTCATTTTTAATAAAAATACTTGGCGTAATAACTAATTTGCAATATTTATTATAAAAATAAGCTAAGGTTTTTGCCATTATTTTTTCTGCCACTTTTTCAAAAATCTTCGGTAGCCCTAAATAAGATAAAGGGAAAGCCAAAGAACTATGCTGAGTAGCAATCACCGGGATTTTCTTTTTTAAAGCTTCACTGGCTAAAGCCTCTGAAATAAAAACCGGATCCTGAAGATGAATAATATCCGGCTGATATTTCTCAAAAATTTTATTAATACTAATTTTTGCTAAAAAACTTACTCTAAATTTTTTGCGAATAACATTGGGATAAGATTTTAATCTAATAATGGTATAACCTTTGGGACTTTGCTCAATAATAAAATCGCCCTTATCCGAGGCAGTTATTACAAAAGCCTTATGTTTTTTATCTCTTCCAAAATGCGTTGCTAACCTATCAGTAACGATAGTTACGCCAGAAATATGAGGGAAAAACGCTTCAAGAGAATAAAAAATATTCATAAAATAAAGTGCGCGCGACAGGACTCGAACCTGTGAACCTCCTCGACGTCAACGAGGCGCTCTACCAACTGAGCTACGCGCGCTTTGAGTGGCCGTGCTAGGGATCGAACCTAGGACCTACTGTTTATATTGATTACTTTACTTCTCTTTATGTTTTTGTGGTGGGCGTGCTAGGGATCGAACCTAGGACCTACTGTTTATAAGACAGTCGCTCTACCACTGAGCTACACGCCCACCACAAAAACATCTAATAAAAATGAAGTAATCAATATATCAAGAATTTCTTTTGAAAAATCTCTAAAGAAAATTCTTGATATAAGACAGTCGCTCTACCACTGAGCTACACGCCCACCGCAAAAACATTTGAGATAGAGCCCGTTTATTCTTTTATAATTTTTTCAAGCTCTTCTTTTTCTAAAGTCTCTTTTTCAATTAATTTTTGGGCAACTTTCTCTAATTTATTAAAATTATCTTTCAATATCTTTTTTGCCTCATTATAGCATTTTTTAATTATCTCCGTTACTTCTTTATCAATTTTTTGAGCAGTTTCTTCAGAATAATCTCTTTCTGCCATTATTTCTCTTCCTAAAAAGATTAAATCTTCTGTTTTTCCAAAAGTAATAGGACCTAAATCTTTACTCATTCCATATTTAGTTACTAATGCTCTGGCAATATCTGAAGCTTCTCTTAAATCATTAGCTGCGCCAGTCGAGATTTCTTTATATTTTAATTCCTCAGCAACATAACCACCAAGCAAGGTAACAATATCTGCAAGAAATTCTGAGCGGGTTTTCAAATATTTTTCTTCTTTTGGCATTCTCATCGTATAGCCGCCAGCCCGGCCCCTTGAAATAATAGAAACTTTCCTTACTTCAGCAGTGCTATTAGGAATTAAGCTTGAAACTAAAGCATGACCTGCTTCATGATAAGCAGTAATTTCTTTTTCTTTTAAAGAAAGAACTCTACTCTTTCTTTCAGGGCCTAATATTACTTTTTCAATTGCTTCCAAAAACTCATTTTGATTAATTAGTTTTTTGTTTCTTCTTGCTGCTAAAATTGCTGCTTCGTTAGTTAAATTAGCTAAATCAGCGCCTGAAAATCCAGGGGTTCTTTCCGCAATCTCCCTTAAATTAACATCAGCCCCTAATTTTTTATCTTTGCTATGGATTTTTAAAATTTCTTCTCTCTCTTTAATATCAGGCAAATCTAAGACTATTCTTCTATCAAACCTTCCTGGTCTTAAAAGCGCAGCATCCAAAATATCTGGACGGTTGGTGTTATGAAGCAAGATTGGAGTTCTTCCACCAAAGAAAGCTTCATTTTCGCAACCACAAAAATCATAAACATACCCCTCATAAGGCATTTTTTCTATATTTTTTATAATCGCCCTATTAGTGGAAGCTTTTCCTGGCTGAGGATTTATAGGATTTTGAGTTTTCCCATAACCTATTCTCCACGCTTTTGTTTCTTTTAAAGGCTTACCATTTTTAATTCGTCTTAAAGCTTTAACAGTAGATTGTCTAATATAACATTTATAGCCATGCAGTCGACTCAACCAATTTAATTCATTAATCAATTGCTCACTAACAGAGGTTATTTCTAATCTACCCTTGCTATCAGTATAACCATCTCCTGCTGCATAACCTTTCAAAAATTCAACAAAATACTCTTCCGGAGCTTCAAAAAGGAAAGGAGGTAAATGTTTATGATGCGCCCCAGAACCACAATAATAGGCAAAAAATTTAGCTACTGGTTTTGAGTAATAAATGATATTTATAGCATTAGAAGTAATGTTTCTTTCTCGATCAGGTGTTAAATGAAAAATTTGTTTCATTAACGCTTTTATATCCTCTATCTTTTCTTTTTCTTTAATATTTAAACAAAAATCTACTTCTTTTCTACTATAACCCTCAGCTGTGTAATAACCGAAAAGACGCATTAATTCTTTTGTCACTTTAATTTTTTCTGGTAAAATTTGATAGTCTTTAAAATATTTTTTAGATAGCTCCCGAGGATAACAGATACCTTGTTGCCATTTGCCAATTGTTTTTTGAGAATAACCTAAAGATTGTCCTAAACGAGTCTGAGAAATTTGATTGGCGTTCGCTAAAGCATAGTTAAAAGCAAAACTTACTTCTTGAAAATTTTCAAATAATGGTTGCCAGAGGGGTAACTCTAAATTAAATTTTTCATCAAATTCACCGGCCCTGATTTCTCTTTTTTGTTTATTAGTGCGATTGACTTTATAAGGAAGGTCAACTAAAATTTCGCCGGTTTTTAATTCTTTAACGGGTTTGGCCGCTACCCCAAATTTAGTTCTGACAAAAACCGAATGATTACCAGTTGCCAAAATCTCTCCTCCGATAAATTTAATCTTGTAAATTTCATTTACCTTATGGCGGAAAACACTTCTTACTTTCTTAAAAACAGCTTTTTTAAAATAAATTCCGTGTTTATTTGGCTTACCATCAAAACCTAAAATCTCTAAATCAGGGCTTAATTTTTCTCTCCCTTCTTCATTTTGATTATAATAATTATCAATTATCTCGGCAATGGGCTTCAAGAAAATTTGATTATTTTTCTTTACTAAAACTGGGGTATCGCCAGTAACACTAGCCGCCATAACAATCACCCTCGTATCCCGATCAAAACCATCCATTTCTACTAAAATTTGATTTAAAGTTTGTTCTCTTTCATCATGACCGCCGCCAATTCCTGCCCCTCTTTCTCTTCCAATGGCATCAATTTCATCAATAAAAAGAATTGAAGGCGCTGCTTTTTTGGCAGTATTAAAAGCATCGCGAACCCTGCCCGCGCCAACTCCAACAAAAAGTTCAACAAACTCTGAGCCTGAGATATGGAAAAAAGGAACATTTGCTTCACCAGCCACTGCTCGAGCTAACAATGTTTTTCCAACGCCGGTTGGTCCAACCAGCAAAACTCCTCTCGGGATTTTCGCACCTAAAACCTCAAATCTTTTTGGATTTTTTAAAAATTCAACTACTTCTTGTAATTCTTCTTTTGCCTCTTTTAATCCAGCGACATCTTTAAAAGTAATCCTATCTTTTGTTGGAGAAAAAAGTCTTATATTCGAACGAGAAAAAGAAAAAATTTGGGCTGCCCCTTGATTTGCTTTTTTAAAAACAGAAGAGAAAAAGTAAAAAAGAAAAACAATCGGAATAACAATCGGTAAAAGAATAGAAAGCCAATATCCTAAACTACTTTCTTCTTTTATTTCGATTTTTAAGTTATCGATTGTCTCTTGAGGAATATTGAAATTCTTTAAAATTTCTGGGAAAGAGACATTTGTTTCTTTTTGAGCAACTAAAACAGTTTTATCTACTAAAGTAACCTCTATTTGCGATGGTTTAACAATCACTTTTTCTGCTTCGCCATTTCTAATTTTTTCTATTACCGATGATAAATCAACTTTTTGTTTTGAAACTTGATTTAAAGAAACATTATTTAACCCTGAAATCAGTAAAGAAAAAACTAAAAGAAAGGCGAAAACTATAAGAAATGATTGAATTAATTTTTTCATATTAAAAGGCTATTTCTAATTTTAAACTAAAAAATCAAAAAAATCAAATTAAAAAGACGCATTTTATTGCGTCTTTTTAAGATATAAATAATTTTCGAAACCTAGGGATAGATCGGCTGAAGCGGTTTTTGCAATCTCTCTAAAGCAGCGTTTACTGATTCTAAAGAAGATGAAATAATTAAATATTTATCAAAAAAGGCGTAACTTAAATCTACTTCTTCTCCTTTATAATCAAAAGTTCTGATTTCTGCTCCTAAATTATTGCTATCTTTAAAAGCCTTTCCTACTTGAGAAGGGGTCTTTATTAAATAAAAATTATTTAAATCTTTTAGAATCTGCAGTTTCTTTTCCCAGTTTAAAAATATTGGTTTAACCATTTCTTTTGCACCATCACCAATTTCTACAATTAGACCTAAAGAGGGATTAACCTCGCCATAATAGGCGTATAAAAGAAAATGTTTTTCTAAAATATAAGGTTTTAAGTTCTCTGGCAATTTAGGAATTAAAGAATAGATAACCTCCTTACTTGATAAAATATCATTGTGGACTTTGGGAATAATTACTTTAAAAGTACCTGACGGTGACATTGTTTCTTTTGCCGCACTTTTAATGGCATTTAGAACAACACTGCCAGTAATATCAACTGATAAATTGAATTTCTCATAAGGGGCTCCTAAAGAAACATAAGGAGATGGTGGAAGGGTAGTAGTTGTGGTGGTGGTAGTAATAGTAATAGAGGTTGTCGGAGTTACTTGAACAACTTTTTTAGGAGCAAATATCTTTGGCCAAATCACAAAATATCCCAAAGCCGCTCCCAAAATAATTAAAACTCCAATAATAATAAAAGGCAAAAACTTCTTTTTAGAAGAAGGGGGTGGAGTAAAAGAAGAAATTTCTGATACTGGCACTTCTGAAGGAATGTTTGCTTGTTGCCCCTGGGGTGAAATAAAAGGGGTTGGTTCTTGAGGTCTTTCAAATTGTTGAGAAGGAGCAAAAGAAACTTCTTCTGGTTTTGGCGGCTCAGGTGATTTAAACTCTGAAACAGGTTGGTTAAAAGCTCCACCTTCTTTTTGAACGCTCTCTAAATCAGATTCTGAAGTCCGAATAAAAATGTTTGATGGCGGCGGACTGAAAGGTTCTTCTCTTTGGGGTTCAAAAGGCGGAGGATTTTGTCCTTGAGGGAAAGAAGGGTTAGGATTTAAATTTTGGTTTTGAGAAAAATTTTCTTCATTCATATTAAAATTTATTAAATTTTTAAAACATCTTTATTATAGCATAATTTTTCTTGTCAAGGAAAATCAAAAACTTTTATTTTTTAGAAAATGGTTTTCTAAATTTTGTTTTTAAAATTTTAGAAGGTTGTCTTGAAGTATTTAAATCTTTTAAAGATAAAGAAATTTTTCCGTTTTGTTCAATTTTTTTAATTTTTAATTTTAATTCTTCCCCTGATTTCACAATATCTTCTACTCTATTAACCCGATAAGGAGCTAATTCTGAAATGTGAAGTAATCCCTCTTTATGATGGCCTAAATCAATAATTGCTCCAAACTCCTTTATTTGTGATACTTTACCTACTACCACCTCTCCTTCTATAAATTCTTTGGTTATAGCTTTAATTTCTTTTAAAGCTAATTCTCCTTTTTCTTTATCAGGAGAAGTAACAAAAACAGTTCCATCTTCTTCAATATCAATTTGAACTCCATAATTTTGAGTAATTCCTTGAACTACTTTTCCCTGCGGCCCAATCAAATCTCCTATTTTATCCTGTTTTATTTTTATTACAAAAACTCGAGGAGCAAAAGGAGATAATTCCTCGCGCGGCGAACTAATAACTTCATTCATTTTTTCTAAAATATATGCTCGCGCTTCTTTTGCTTTATCTATTGCCTCATTTAAAACTTCAGGGAAAACTCCTTTAACTTTCATATCCATTTGTAAAGCAGTGATTCCATTTGAAGTCCCGGCAATTTTAAAATCCATATCACCATAATGATCTTCTGGTCCTTGAATATCAGTTAAAATTTTGTAATTTTTTTGATTTTCATCAATAATTAAACCCATCGCAATGCCAGCTACATGAGAAGAAATCGGGACACCGGCTGCCATTAAAGCCAAAGAAGAGGCGCAGGTTGAAGCCATTGAAGTTGAACCATTTGAAGATAAAATTTCTGAAACAACTCTAATAGTATAAGGAAATTTTTCCTGAGGAGGGATCACTGCCTGAAGAGCTCTTTCTGCTAAAGCCCCATGCCCAATTTCCCTTCTTCCTGGCCCTCTTAAAGGCGCTACTTCACCTGAAGAATAACCAGGGAAATTGTAATGGTGGATAAATCTTTTTTCTCCAGTGATTTCCATTCCTTGAATTATTAAAGCATCACCCGGCGCGCCTAAAGTGACTACTGATAAAGCATGAGTTAAGCCTCTCATAAATAAAGCAGAGCCGTGAAGTCTTTTAAATAAATCGATTTTAATCTCAATTGGCCTTATCTCATTTAATTTTCTTCCATCTGGTCTAATTTCTTTTTCTAAAATATTTTTATGGAGAGCTTTGTTAAGTTCTTCTTTAAAAATCAAAGAAACTTGTTTTAATTCTTCTTCTTGATATTCTTTTGTTTTAAGATAATTATTTAATTCTTCTTCAATTTTATCTAATTCCTCTAATCTTTCTTTTTTAACATTAAGATTTAAGACTTTTTCTAATTTATCTTTTAGAAAATCCTCAATTTCTTTTTGAATATTCGGGCTAATTTCTTGAAGAATTACTTTTTGTTTTTCTTTGCCAATTTCTTTAATAATTTTCTTTTGCTCTTCATTTAATCTTTCAATTTCTTTTTGGGCGATTTTTAAAGCTTCTTTTAAAACTTCTTCTTTAACTTCTTTAGCGCCGCCTTCAATCATATTAATTTTATTTTCAGGACCAGAAACAACTACTTCCATTTTTAAAGATTCCCTTTTTTGATAACTAGGATTAATAATAAAACCATCTTCTTCAGACCAACCAACTCTTATAGCAGAAACAGGTCCATTAAAAGGAATATCAGAGACCCCCAATGCTAAAGAAGCGGCCATAATCCCTAAAATATCAGGGTCATTTTCTTCATCAATTGATAAACAAGTAACTACTACTTGCACATCGCGTCTCATTTTTTCAGAAAAAAGTGGCCTAATAGTTCTATCAATTAATCTTGCAGTTAAAATAGCAATTTCAGTTGGCCGTGATTCTCTTCTAATAAAACGGCTACCGTAGATTTTACCAGCAGCATAATATTTTTCTTCATAATCAACGAGTAAAGGGAAAAAATCTAAATCTAAACGGTCATTTTTCCCCATTACGGTATTGGCTAAAACGCAAGTTTCTCCTAATTTAACCAAAACTGAACCGTTTGACAATTCGGCTAAATTAGAAAACTCAATTTCTAAATTTTTCTCACCATATTTAATTTGATAATTCTTCTTTATCATTTTCTTTTTATTCTAATAATAGGGATTTTCACTTTAAAGCCTGACTCTTCTTGTTTTAAAAGAAAATATTCAGGCTTTTCATCTAAATCTATAAATTCATCAGCCGCTTCTTTTAAACGAGTAGAAGTAGTCCTTGAAAAAGCAATTACCTCCACCTGTTTTCCTTTTGCTTTTAAATACTCCACCAAAGGGACAAAATCTCCGTCGCCGGAGATTAATACCACCGTGTCTAAATTTTCGCTAATTCTTACAGCATCAATTGCCATGCCTACATCCCAATCGCCTTTTTTAGTGCCATCAGGATAAACCTGTAATTCTTTCCTTCTTACCTCAATCCCACTTTTTTCTAAAGCTTCAAAAAATGATTCTTCTCCTGGCTCGTCAGATTTAGCGACATAAGCAATTGCTCTAATTAAGAGACGATCGCCAGTTGCTTCAAGTAGTAAATTTTTAAAATTTACTCTTTTATTGTAAAGATTTTTTGCAGAATGGTATAAATTTTGAATATCTATAAAAACGCCGACTCTTTGATTTTTGTGTTTGATAACCATAAACTAAACTAATTTTGAAAAATAATTATAATCCTAATTTTTTAATAATTTTGTTATAGCGCCTTACAGATTCCTTTTTTAAAAAATTCAAAAGCCTTCTTCTTTTTGAGACCATCGACAAAAGACCGCGCCGAGAATGAAAATCTTTAGGGTGCTTTTTTAGATGTTTTGCCAAAAGCTCAATTTGCTTTGTTAAAAGAGAAATTTGAACTTCTGGCGAACCGGTGTCTTTTTCGTGTAAGGCAAATTCTTTTATGATTTTGCTTTTTTCTTTTGTTTTTAGCATAAATTAAATCTTTAATTATATATATCTCTTTTTAAAAGTTTAACACAAAAAATTTAAAAAGGCAAATAAAAAGCCCCCTTGATTTAAATAATTTTTAGGGGGCTTAAAATTTTTTCTTTTTTTTCATTTTACTCCTCCTTTATTCTTTTATTTATCCAATTTATCCAATAGTTTCTGCTTTGCCTTCCTTTGTCTTTTTGAGATCTTCTATTTTCTTTTTCTGCCTTTACTATTTTTTTAACTTCTTCCAGAAAGTCCTTTCTCTGGAGCTTCTTCCAGAACGGAAAACGATCTTTAATTTCTAACACTTTTAGTCTGATTCTAAAACTAGAATGATATCTACAATCTACAATCTCTTTTACAAGGTTTTCAGGTTGTAAAAAACTATCTTTTTTGATTTCTTCTTTATCTTTTCTTTCTTCTAAAACCGAAAGAATCTTTTGAGCTAAATCCACCTTATAGCTAGATTTAAAACAACAATCAAGACAAAATTCATCTCCCACGTAGTCTCCGAAACATAAGGGATTGCATTTCTCGCTGAGTCCTTTAAAGAAACCACAGAGATCGTTGTTCTTTGGCTGGGCATCAGCCAGCCTCCTAACTTCAGCCAGCCTTTTAACCATTTGTCACCTCCTTTTTTTCAAGGTTCTGCCTCCTTAAAAAATATAATATTATAAGGAAGCGCCCCTATTATACCACCTTAAAATTAAAAAGCAACTCCTTTTGCTTTTTTGATTATAAAAAACAAAAACCCCGCAAAAGCGAGATTTTTGTAACTTCCTTTATAAAAGACTCTGAAAAACAGTGGGGAAAAATGAATCTTTTAAAAGGAAGTCAATATATATTATAGCAAAGATAAAATAAAAAGTCAAGAAAAAATGGGATATCAACTTTTAGGAAGAAATCTTTAAATTCCTTCCATTTTTTCTTTTGCCACTTTCTTAATTTTTTGTTGAATTTTCTCTTTAAACTTTTTGCCAACCAAATCAAACAATTCTAACAAATTTTCAAAGGTATTATCACCGCCAAGAAAATCCCAATATTCTTTACCACCTGAGGGTCAGACCCCTCACTTGAAAAAGATAAATTTATTTCATAAATAAAATTGATTCTTTCTTATAAGGGAGTAAAAAATTGCTTTAATGTCGGCCTCTTAAAAACATTTTGGCGAGAGCCAACCTTTCTCAAGTGAAGGGCGGTGTGTATTTGAAAAAATTCCTGCCTGTCGGCAGACAGGCGAACCGATTTCATTAACGGGCTCGGCGGGCGGAAGGGCAAAGACCAACCCCCCTTCCACCCGCCCCTGCCCCCTAGTGTCCCGCTGTGGCGGGACTACTACTGGGGTCGCCAAAAAGCGGATGCGGATTTATTTATCATCTTTCCGGCTTTGATATTTAATTTTTTTAATAATCCTAAATCCTATTAACGCTAAAACTACCGCTATAATTGTCAAAATTAAAATCCATGACCAAGGGTTTTTTGTTTTTATTTCTTCTCCGGCTTGTTCTACCGCTGTAATATTTTTTGAATCTTCTTTATCCAATTTCCCCCAATCAACTTTGTTTAGATTAATCCAGGATTCAGATTCTTCTGCTATATCAAATTTAGCAATTTTAGATAAACCGTTAGTCGTCGCCTCAATCATTTCTCCAGCATTAACCTTAACTATGTTTCCATTTGTTTTGGATTTAAAATCAACTGTACCATCAATTACTTTTAACACCGATATGCCATTTTTTTCTTCGCAAACAAAGGTTGTCCCTTTTATTCCAGCCACTCCCTGATTCATTTCTATCTCCATTGTCCCATCTTTGGCCATTTTTTTAACATTAGCCCAAATTTTTCCAGCCACTAATTTTAGCTTACTATCCTTTTCTGGAGGAGCGCTCACAATTATGTTAGTTTCTGGTTTCACCACAAAAGTGCTCATATCAATGAAAGAGATAATCGCTGAACTATCTTCCTCGGTGATAATGACCGCGCTAACTGGAATAACATCGCCCATTTTTGCCGGTCGTCTTTTGCCATTAAAAATAATATCCACCTGGCCAGTTAATCCAGCAAAACGAGCGCCAGAATCAATTAGTCGTTTTGGTTTTAAGAATACCTTTCCTTCATAATCAACCTCATCAAAAGCAGGGTCACCATAATCAAGATATTCAGTTTTTTCTTCAGGTTTTCCCTCGTTGTTTGACAACTTAACTACCGGAGCCACCCTAAAAGCAACTTTATAGAAAGAATAGGCACATCTATCCTTTGTTTTTCTCTCTTCTTCTCCTCTTGCGTTTTTATTATAATCTTCTTCATTTGCTTTTTTACAAGAGAAATTTAAAACGACATAATCGTTGATAACTTGACCCTGAAAGGAACCAGACTCGGTCATTTTGGACCAGCCTTCAGTATGCCAAGTTGCTTCTTTTAACTGATAAACATCGGAAACATCGGTAAATATTTGATAAGTGCCGCTTATTTTGCCTATTTCTTTTTCATAGGCGCCAGATATAGTGAGCGAACCGGTACCGGTAAATCTCTGTGCTTCAGACATGCGGAAAGAAATACCTGTATTTTGATTTTCAGAAAATTTGCCATCCCTAATTTGAATAAGAGTATTAGCAAATATAATTTGATACGTTTTATCAATAGGAGCTGGATCTGCCGGATTATTGATTCGGTAAACACCTTGAACCAAATCAAAATCTCCCTGTGGCCAGTTTGGCTCCTCAGCTAAAGAAACCTGACTGAAAGCAAAAGAGATTAAAATTGCAAGGGAAAATAGAGATATTCTCTCGAAGAAATTAAATAGATTTTTGTGCAATGGTTTTTTGTTCATATTTTTCACCTTGTTTTCTTTTAATTATTTTTATTCGACCTTTTTATATTAATTTATTATTATATTCTATATCGAAATATCTAGATATCTAGCGCCCTAATAACTTCTACTCCAATAGATAACTTCAAGTTTTTCTAATCCCGCCCTGCGGGATTGCAAAGCTGTGCCTCGCTTGTCGGCAAATTCTTTTAGCTCAGCAAGCTGAGCTTCAATACTTAAAACCTGTCTTTCTTCTGAATCTGTTGATTTTCGGCAATAGATAAAGTATTTCATATTTCTAATTTAATCTAGAAAAGCCCGCTTCTGGCGTTTTGCTTCGCAAAACAAAGATAAAAAATTCAATTTTGCGCCTAAAATTGGCTGGCGAGCCCTCGCACCCGCCTGCCGGACGGGCAGGGAGGGCGAGCCAGCAACCTCTTTTTCCAACTGGCGGAACCCCTCACTTGAAAAGAATCAGAGAATTCTTTATTCGGTTTTTAAGATGGATATAAGAACCAGAAAATCTTTTTAGTTTGAATTCTCGTTCTTTAGCATCTTTCTCTTAAAGATAAGCCTCGTAATAAACTAATTTTAATGGTAAACGAGATTTGGTAGCTTTAGAAAATGATGTATTATGTTCTTTTAATCTCCTTCTTAAATCATTTGTATAACCAATATACAAATTGTCATCTTTATTACTTTTTAGAATATATACATAATACATATTCTTTCCAAGTGAGGGGGGTGCCCCTCACTTGGAATGGATTGATTTTATCAAAAACCCTTAAAAGCTAAAAAGGGTTAAATTATTTTATTTAATAAATAAAAAACCTTTAAGTGTCTTACGATTATTAATCATTAACAAATTCATCTTATGAATTTGTTAATCCATTCCAAGTGAGGGGCGGAGGGTGTGGGATTCGAACCCACGGACCGCTTTTTGGGCGGTCACGGTTTAGCAAACCGTCGCTTTAACCACTCAGCCAACCCTCCCTAATGTCTTTTATTTCTAATTTTATCCTCTTTTTTCAAAAAAAGCAAATCTAAAAGCAAAATGCCACCTCTTTTAAGTTATCCACACCCTTTTCTTGACAAAAGACATTGATGTGATAAAATGAGGGTTGAAACTCCCGTAAAAGGGAGTTTTAATAATGAATATGAGCAAAAAATACCTTAACCAAGCGCCTTTTTGGCTTAATCTCTTAAATCATGCACTAAAAGCTCTTTTAGTTATTTCTTTAATAATTTTTAGCTTTTTTGGCCAATGGTCAGGGGTTTTAGTAGAAGGCTATCCTACAGTGATTATAGATAATGGCTCTTTAAGCTTATCTCCAGCCCCTCAAAAAGAAACTTCTAGCTTGTTTACCACTTCTTTTTTGGCTTTAAATACCCTTCCTTCTTATAAAAAAATAGAGATAACAGTCACTGGTTATTCCTCTACCCCTGAACAGACTGATGATACTCCTTTTATCACTGCTTCAGGAAAAGTAGTTGAAGATGGGATAGTTGCCGCTAATTTTTTAGATTTTGGCACTAAAGTGCGTTTTCCTGAACTTTTTGAAGATAAAATCTTTATAGTTGAAGATAGAATGCACGAAAAATTTTCCAATGACAGAGTAGATATCTGGTTTCCAACAACTGAAGAAGCTAAAAATTTTGGCATTAAAAAGACTGTAATGGAAATAATTGAAGAGCCAGAAAGCCACTAATGTCTAGTTAATTTCTTATAAAACAAAAACCCAGCTTCAAAAGCTGAGTTTTTGTTTATTTGGTGCCCAGGGTGGGACTCGAACCCACAAGCTCACGAGGAGCCAAGGATTTTAAGTCCTTTGCGTATGCCAATTCCGCCACCTGGGCAATATTTTTAAACATTATTTCTTAAAAAAGCAGCTTTTCTTTTTAATCCTATTGAGTAACCCTTATAATACATAAAACGCATTAAGCTTAAAGTATCTTTTGTTCCATACCCTAATTTTCGTGAAGCTCCATTATTATATAAACCTATTCTCTTTTTTAAAAAACCAAGATTATTTACTAAAACACTTTGGAGATCTTCTAGAAATCTTGGGCTCCCTGAAGTAAAATTGCTTCTTAGTTCCCGACGATACTTTTTTGTTTTCGAATGAATATAAGTTGTGTAAAATACACTGCCGTCTCCATCGAAATAACCCCTGATGAAATCGGCTAAATACTGCTTGGGGATTCTAGGAAATTTAATCTTTTTGCTTTTACGCCGCATTCCCCCTAAAGCTAATAAACTTTGGTACAGATGTTTTGAATATAAAACGAGTTGGTAATCAATGCCATCTCTTCTTTGATACCGTTTTGGAGAATAACCACAATTAAAACATTTTTTAATCTGTAAAAGCAGATTATAATCTCTAGAATTAAATACTATTCTATAAGATTTCTCATGGCGCATATAACCATCGGCAAACCAAAATCCTAAAACATAAGCCATTTCTGGAGACCAACTATCAAAGAAATTTTCATTTAGTAAAAATTTTCTCCTTTCCATCAAAAATTATAATGTTCTAATAAAGATTATAACTCAAGCTAGCAACTTTGTCCCAAAATAGTTTACAAACAATCAGTAAATAATTGTAATTTCTTACTCCTAATATGAATAAAAATAATTTTTAAAACAGAGACAAGGCTCAGGTCGGACTCGAACCGACGTATAGCTGTTTTGCGGACAGCCGCGTTACCTCTTCGCCACTGAGCCAAACATTTTTGAATATATTCTACTAAATTTTTTTAAAAAATTCAAGAAAATCCCCTTCTAAAATTTGTTCTTGACAATCGATAAGAAGCCCACACTCCTCATTAGAATTGACTTCGTTTACATCAACTCTATTTTTTTGAAGGTTCAAAACTTTTCCTTCGCTTTTAATTTCTTCATTTCTTAGTAAACGAAAACGAATTTTATTTAACACCCTCCCTTCAATTACTTTCCCTCCAACCAATTGATTGCCTTTAATTGGATTAAAAACTTTTAAAACTTCCAATTTCCCTAAAATTTCTTCTGTTGGTTTTTCAACAAAACGGCTCTCAACTGTTTCCTCAATTTGTTTTTCTAAATCATAAATAATTTCTCCCTCTAAAATCACTATTTGAGGGTAATTAATTAAAAAATTTGTTACTTCTGGCTTTCTTTTTACTTTAAAACCTAAAATTAGTGTTCCTTCTAAATTAGCAATTTTTAAATCTCCTTCAGAAATATCGCCGGTTTCATTTAAAAGAAGATTAAAAGCCCACCCCCTTCTTGATCCTATTTTATCTACTAATTCTTCTAAGGCCTCTCCTGAACTTAAAACATCGCTTTTTATTATTAAAGGAACTCTCACCAAAGAATCAGCTATTCCTAATATTTTATTTTTATTTTTTTTAATCTTTTTTCCTTCTTCCTCTAATTTTTCTTTCTGGGCCCCGCTTAAAAAAATCGCCCCAACTGGCGGCACTGCTTCAAAACCAAAAATTCTTACTGGCGAAGAAAAAGTTGCTTTATCTATTGCTCTATTTAAAAAATCTTCCATCATTTTGACTTTACCAAAAACTCCGCCAGCAAAAATTTCATCTTTTAATTTTAAAGTCCCATTAGTAATAATCACAGTGGCGGTTGGTCCTCTTTTTGAATCTAGAAAAGATTCAATTACCACTCCTTTGGCATTAACATTAGGATCTCCTTTTAAATCTTCCATTTCTGCCATTAGTAAAATTAAATCCAAAAGTTCATCAATTCCTTGACCAGTTTTTGAAGAGACTTCTACCCAAGGAATATCTCCACCCCAACCTTCTAAATAAACTCCCTTTTCTGAAAGTTCTCTTTTTACTTTTTCTGGCTGAGCTCCTTCTTTATCAGCTTTTGTTAAAGCCACTAAAAAAGGAATTTGAGCTTCCTTAATATGAACCAAAGATTCTTCGGTTTGAGGTTTTACTCCTTCATCTGAAGCGACTACCAAAATTGCAATATCAGCGGCTTTTGCGCCCCGAGAACGAATTTTTGAAAATGCCTCATGGCCAGGAGTATCAATAAAAGTTATTTTTTTACCTTTATATTCAATTTCATAAGCGCCGATATGTTGAGTAATACCACCAGCTTCTTTTTCTGCCACTTTTGTTTTACGAATATAATCTAAAAGTGAGGTCTTTCCATGATCAACATGCCCTAAAACCACCACAATCGGTGGTCGATAAACTAAATTTTTGGTTTGAATTTTATTTTTTTCATCCATATAGTTTCTCTCTTAAAAATAACAAGTGAGTTATTTTAAAACTAATTCCTTACTAACCTTGAATCTTTTCCAAGTGAGGAGCGGAGGGGACAGGACTCGAACCTGCAAGCCCTTGCGGGCACCGGTTTTCAAGACCGGCGCATTACCATTCTGCCACCCCTCCAAAATTAATTTATTAAATTAAAATCGCCCTAACGGCGATTTTAATTTTAACATAATTAGGACTTAAAAGCAACCTCTCATTCAAAAATAGCTTCTAAATTTATCGCCCGCTTTCACTTCTCCAATTCTTCTTAAAAACACAATAATTTAATCAAACAAGGAAAAAATTTTATGGGGTGCAATTAGAAAGTGGCTGGCACTGGGGCTCAGAACAACTACAAAGATTGCAACTTACTTCACAAAGATATTTATTAGATCCACAATATTTAAAAGTAGTGATAACTCCACAACCTGTTGAAGGGGTTAATTTGCTAGTTTGGTGAGAAGTTGGTGTTGTTAAATTAAAAAGAAAAAATAAAGCAAAACCTAAAATTAGCCCGCCAACAAATAAAAGTATTTGTTTAGTCATATTTTTAAAAATTTTAAATTTAAAATTTTAAAGATTTTAGTTAAACCCTTCTAAGTAATTTTTCAAAAGATTTGTATTTAAAAACTCTAGTTGGCACTCCCGCCACCTCCGCCACCACTCCCGCTAACGCACACTCCACTTTTACAGGTTTGGCCAGAAGGACAATGCGCGGCATTTGGCTCATTTTGACAAGTATCATCAGCAAAATACTCCACCTTGATACCATACTTTGTCGGGTCATCTTTACAAGTAACTCCTTGCGCTTGAAGCGCTGACGAAAGATACCACTGAGCATGCTGACATGGTTTTGTACTACTACATCTTGAACAGAGAAGATTAGCTGGTATACAACAACTCTCTCCTGCCCCACAATTTAATTTTCCTTTATTATAATTATTATCACAACCGGAGGATAGGTGACAATCATACCCTTGACTCCTATAATTCTCACACTTATCAGTTGTTCCGCCACTGCCACTACTCACGCATTCTCCACTTTTACAGGTTTGGCCAGAAGGACAATGCGCGGCATTTGGCTCATTTTGACAAGTATCATCAGCAAAATACTCCACCTTGATACCATACTTTGTCGGGTCATCTTTACAAGTAACTCCTTGCGCTTGAAGCGCTGACGAAAGATACCACTGAGCATGCTGACATGGTTTTGTACTACTACATCTTGAACAGAGAAGATTAGCTGGTATACAACAACTCTCTCCTGCCCCACAATTTAATTTTCCTTTATTATAATTATTATCACAACCGGAGGATAGGTGACAATCATACCCTTGACTCCTATAATTCTCACACTTATCAGTTGTTCCGCCACTGCCACTACTCACGCATTCTCCACTTTTACAGGTTTGGCCAGAAGGACAATGCGCGGCATTTGAATCATTTTGACAACTATCATCAGCCGATTCTGTTCGCTGATTATACCAATTATCATCGCAACCACCATCACTATCGTACCATTTTACTTTAGTACAGGGTTTAATACTACTACATCTTTCGCACCACTGACCTCCACTGGAAGTAGTGGCAGTAGTTTTCATTCTGCAGCATACATAATATTGGGGACAATCTAACTGCCCTTTATTAGTACCAGGCTCACAATCTTGACCCTGGGGCCCTAAAACACACGAATATCCTAGAGATTTGTAATTGTCACACTTATCTGAAGTTCCGCTAGAAGTTTTCTTTTGGCAACAGACTTTGCCGCTTCCACAATCTAAAGTTCCTTTTGAAGTTCCTGCTTCGCAATCAGAGGGCAAAGCGCAGCCATAATTATAATAGTCCTTAAATTCAGAACAGGAAGTTGGTTTTTTACAACACAACTGATTAGGAGAACAATCTAATTGACCCTTGTTATTATAAGGACTACATTGATCATAAGGTAAACATGAATACCCTTGAGAAGAATAGTTGCTACATTTATCTGGTGGTTTTTCTTTACAGCAAACCTCATATTGAGAGCAATCAAGACGCCCTTTATTAGTACCAGGCTCGCAGTTTTGCTCTCCCCCCCAAACACATGAATATCCTTTTGAAGAATAATTAGAGCATTTATCAGTAGTAGTTGGACAGGGGCAATCTACTGGGCCATCACAGGTATGGGTTTTAGGTATATCTTCTGGACAAACCTCTTTTTCACCATAATTTTTACAAACTCCGTAGTTGGTGGCTACCCCTAATTGAAAAAGATTCCTAAAATAGGCTATTAAAGGAGAAATGAAAGCAGTAGTGCCACAGTTTGAATAATCACATTTAGTTTCGTCTACTTTAACTTTTGGTTGATTATTTAAACATCCAGTAAGAGTGGTTGGTAATTTACAACATTCTTTTCCACTAGGACAATCTAATCTGCCTTTTGTAGCGTTCGGGTCGCAAGAAGAAGATAAGTAACAATCATATCCTTGAGCTAAATAATTTAAACAACTATCTGCTCCTGCTTTTCCTTTACAACATACTTTACTTAAAGACTCACACTCTTTAACCCCTGAAACAATAGAACCATCTTCACATTGATTAGAAGCAAAACAACCATACCCTGCTCCATAAATTGATTCCAAACAGCCTAGATTGGATTTTGGATTACCGTACTTTGAAGTACAATAATTGTTCCATTCAGAAGAGGGTTTAATTGCGCAATCATCATTTTTGGTTGAATCAGAAGTAGCGGCGCATGTCCAGGTATAATAATAAGTCCCTGAAATACTATAACTAACTGGTTCACAATGAGAATAATTTTGAGTGACTATTTTCTTTTTACAGCAGACCTTTCCTGAATCACAATTTAATTGTCCCTTAGAAGTGTTTTCCTCACAGTCATTAGAACTTTCACAGCTATATCCTGGAAAATCAGAACATACTGCAGGACTACATTTTTTATCTATTACCCCTTCTTTACAAGAAGGATCGCTTTGAGGACATGGCTTTTCTTTAGAAACTTTTTCCTCGTAATACTGTTTACAGCGGTATTCGCCTTGAGTATTTTTTTCACATTTGTACCATAAACAACTTTTAGTACAAGGAGGGCAACTGGCTTCGCTTCCTGGCCGACACTCTATCTCTTCTCCAGTGTTGCCGCCTCCTTGAGATTTAGTAGCACAGATTTTTTGAAAATCTTTACATCCACAATAAGTTTTTTCTCCTCCCGTAGCACTAACACATTTTCCATCTTGGCAAATGCCATTTACTAATAATTTAGAGCAATCTATAGTCTCATAGCCACATTGACAATTTGATTCGTCAGTTAAAGTGGCTTCAATTAATAAACGAGGACCATCACATCTATCTTTCCAGACATAATCGTCAGGATTTTTTATAAAACCATTTCGGCATTCGCCATAAGTGAGAGGATCACCTAAATCGCTATCGCCAATACAACTTCCACCAGAAACACACTTACAGTACATATTACACCTATTTCCTGGACCACAATCCGAATCATCATCGCACTCTGCCCCACATTTTCCCTTAACACATTTATAATCATTCTCTGTCATTTGAATACTCCAAGCAGTACAGGTATTAATTTGTAAAGGCCCTACATAATACCAAGTAGGACGATATGGTCCATCCGACTGTTGACCTCGACATTCATATACCCAAGTGCAAGAAGGCATTGCACGGCATTGTTCCAGTGTCTTAGCAGAAGCACAGGCATCTTTAAATCCTTTATAAGCATACTGACACTGACCATACATACATCTTGCTTCGCAGGTAGTAGGATCATCACAGTTCATTTCTCGCCATTTTTCTCCCCAGTATGACTCTGTAGTACAAGCCGGTGGATTAACCGTTTCCCACGGATCACCACATTGAGCATTACATTTTCCTTTGGTATATTTTCCTTCGCAGGGTTCATTTACTTTTATACACCTACCGCCAGGATAGCCAGTATACATTCCTGCCTTCATTTGAACAGAAGGATAAATACATTCTGGACACCATTTACATCCCAATTTCTGTTCACATTCAAATTCTGGTTGAGAGCCTGAATAATTACCCAACGAACAATCGATGTTCTTTAGCCAGTCATCTGATGGTTGTTTCCCTTTACAGCCACCCTGTTGTTTTTGGATTGCTTCTGCTTTTTTAAGCTCGCATTCACTTAAAGTGAGGGTTCCATTTGTTTGATCTTCTACACATTTGCAGTTGTCCAAATCAAATTTGTATTTAGTGACTAACTTACATTCATTATCAATCGTACATTCACTTTTTAACGTGTCACAGGGGTCATAAGTTTCCACTTTTTGTGGCTTGCATTTTCCATCAGGAGTATTTTTATTTTCGCATTTATTAACGATACAAGTATGTTTCCCTGTTTTGTAATTTTCACAATTATAAGAGTAAGAGGAGTAAGATTTACAATCAACACCCGCAGGACAGTTTTCATTCTTGAGGACATATTTAATTACAGTTCGGCATTCATACACATTATCTTGGGGACCCACAAGAATACAATCATCATAAACACACTTTTTAAAATCTTTAGAGCAACTTTCGCCGCTACATTCGTCACTTGGACAGTTTTCATTTTTTTTAACATAACCTACAAACTGAGGTAAACATAACCCATCTGAATTGCATTTTTTTGGTTTACAGACTTTAAACTTACTTTGGTCAGTTCCGATAATTCCTTTTTCAAACTCTTTCCAAAAATCTGGATCAGCTAAATATTTCCCAGTATAATCACTATCACTTTGACACATATCAGAAGGACAGGGATTGTCGCTATATCTATAAGTAGTGTATTTTACACAACAATATGGCTTTGAGCCGCAATAATGAGGATCCAGAGACCATACTTTATAAACACAGGTACCCGAAACGCCTGCTCCAGTTCCTTGCGGTGTATAAGTAGTGCCTCCACTTGTTGCTGAAGTGGTTTGACTTTTAGTAGTAGGAGTAGTTTGTGTTCCTCCACCAGCGCCTTGAGGAGTTATCTGACTTTTAGTAGTAGGAGTAGTTTGTGTTCCTCCACCAGCGCCTTGAGGAGTTATTTGTCTATTTTGATATTCCCAAATCTCACATAATTTATCTCTTGTGGCTTCATCAATAATTCCTGTGCTATTTAAACCATAAGCTTTTTGAAATCTTCTAAGCAAAGCTTCAGTACCATAACCAAAAATTCCTGTAATTTTATAACTCGTTTGCCAACCGATATTAGGAATTTTTGAAAAAATAGTTTGTAAAGCTTTAACTTCATTTATAATATTAGGATCTGATTTTAAATCATTATAAGTTTCTCTTGATAGGCCAATAGTTTGAATTGGACAGTCAAGAGCAAAAACAAATTCTTTTTCTACCTTTAGGTTGGGCCTTAATAAAACGAAGACTGAAAATAAAAAAATAGAAAAAAGAAAGTAAAAATAATTTTTGTTTTTCATATTTTTAATTTAATTTCTAAGATTATTACTTCAATTTTTATTATAACACATTTTTAAATGTCAAGCCACTGTAATTTATTTCTTCTTAATTAGCTGACGAGCTTGATATCTCCAAATCTCACATAATTTATCTCTTGTGGCTTCATCAACAATACCACTGCTATTTAAGCCATAAGCTTTCTGAAATCTTCTAAGTAAAGCTTCAGTACCAAAACCAAAATCTCCTGTAATTTTATAACTTACTTGCCAGCCGATATTAGGAATTCTGGAAAAAATTAATTGAAGGTACCTTACTTCATCTACAATATTAGGGTTTTTCGTCTTAAAAACTTCATAAGTTTCTCTTGATAAACCTATTGTTTTAATAGGGCATTCAATTTTTGAAATTTGTTTATCTTTCGAGTTCTTTACCAATCTAATAGTAAAAACAAAACCACCAAGAACTAATATTATAATAGCAAAAATTAATATTTTTTTATTTTCCATGTTTTTAAGAATTCTTTTTAGATTATTATATCACATTTTAAAATGTCAATAAATCAAAGAATAAATTGAATAAATTCTTAATTTATAGTAAAATAAAATCTAGGTTTTAAACCGTCAAGGGAGAATATTTGATTTTTTAAAGAATTAGAAAATTAAAAATTTATCAATTAATAGAAATTTAATTTGGTAATTGGTAATTTTATTCTACCCCGGTAGCTCAATTGGAAGAGCGTGTGGCTTCGGACCACAAGGTTAGAGGTTCGAGTCCTCTCCGGGGTACCCTTCAGCTGGAAAATTGAAAATTATCCTTTGCCTCCGTAGCTCAACTGGCAGAGCAGCGGCCTCTTAAGCCGTTGGTTGCGCGTTCGAATCGCGCCGGAGGCACCCCGTTATAAATTTCTGTCATTGCGAGGGCCTCCATCCCCCACCTTTTAAAAAAAGATGGGAGGCGGAAGGACGAAGCAATCTATTAATTATAAAGTCAAAAGTCAAAAGTCAAAATTACAATTCAAAAGTCAAAAGTGGAGTTTTGAATTTGGAATCTGGAATTTAGAATTGAAAATTAAATAATTGAAAAATTGATTGAAAATTGTAAATTGATAATTGAAAATTTTTAATTTATCCGGTTCTTAAGATTTAAAATTTGTTTGGTCATTGGTCATTGGGATTTGTCTTTTACTTAAGGTATCTCAAACAAGTTGAGAGATTCCTCGCTACGCTCGGAATGACAATATCGCTCTGTCATCCTGACCCCCACTTTTTTCAAAAAATTGGGGGAGGATCTCTTGCGAATGCAAGATTCGCCAATAAGTGGCGAGATTCTTTAAAATTTATTTTTATTTCTATTTAAATATTAAACTTAAAATAGAATGAAAATTCCTCAAGAAATCTTAGAAATTATAAAAAGCCTTCAAAAAAAAGGCTTTGAGGCTTATTTGGTTGGAGGTTGTGTCAGAGATCTTCTTTTAAATAAAAAGCCAAAAGACTGGGATATCACTACCAATGCCCTTCCTCATGAAATTCAATTAGTCTTTAAAGATAGCCTTTATGAAAATCAATTTGGCACTGTAGCAGTAAAAACTAACTCAGAAGATGAAACTTTAAAAATCGTTGAAATTACTACTTTTAGAAAAGAGGGAAAATACACTGACAAAAGACATCCTGATCTTATAACTTTTGCTAAAACTCTTAAAGAAGATTTGTCCCGAAGAGATTTTACTATTAATGCGATGGCAATAGAAATTAGAATTACGAATCAAGAATTAAGAATTAAGAAAAATACAAAAACTGTAATTCATGATTCCAAATTCATGATTCCAGTAATTATCGACCCGTTTAATGGTCAAAAAGATTTAAAAGATAAACTTATTAAAGCAGTTGGTAATCCTAATGAAAGATTTCAGGAAGATGCTTTACGTTTAATAAGAGCAATTAGATTTGCTTGTGAATTAAATTTTGAAATTGAAAAAGAGACTTTTAATGCTTTAAAGAAAAACAGTTATCTTATAAGATATATTGCTAAAGAAAGAATTAAAGATGAGTTTATAAAAATTATTCAAACTGAAAATGCTAAAAAAGGAATTCTTCTTTTAAAAGAAACCGATCTTTTAAAAGAAATTATTCCAGAGTTAGAAGAAACTGTTGGAGTTAGTCAAAATAAACACCATCTTTATCCTGTTTTTGAACATTTAATCAATTCTTTGGATTATGCGGCTAAAAAAAATTATTCTTTAGAAGTAAGGTTAGCAAGTTTATTTCATGATATTGGAAAACCAAAAACCAAAAAAGGAGAAGGGAAAGATGCTACTTTTTATAATCATGAAATCGTTAGTACAAAAATTACTCAAAAAATTCTAAAAAGATTAAAATTCCCCAACGAGATTTTAAATAAAGTCTTAAAACTGGTTCGCTATCATGGTTTTGTTTATGAGCCTCAAGTGACTACTGATTCTTCTGTTAGGCGCCTTCTTTTAAAAGTCTCAAAAGAAAACATCCAAGAATTAGCTCAAGTACGGGAAGCAGACCGCATTGGCTCAGGTTGTCCCAAAGCCGTGCCTTTTAGATTAAGACATTTTCTTTTTAGAGTAGAAAAAATTTTAAAAGAAACCTCAGGCGAGCAGCCGTCTTTAAAAATGTTAAAAGTAAATGGCAACGATGTTTTAAGAATTTTAAACATTCCTCCAGGCCCTAAAGTAGGAATGATTTTAAATATTCTTTTAGAAAAAGTAATTGATAATCCCAGTCTTAATCAAAAAGAAACACTGGAAAAAGAAATTAAAAAATTAAAAAAATTATCAATAAAAGAATTAGAAAAATTAAACGAAAAAGCAAAAGAAAAATACAAAAATCTTTTAGAAGAAGAGGAAAGAAAGATAAAACAAAAATATCAAGTGGCATAAAAACAGGCCGTGGTCTAGTAGCTAAGACACCGGTTTCGGGAACCGGAAATCGAGAGTGCAATTCTCTCCGGCCTGACAAATTAAGCACTAATTAAGCACTAAGAATCTTCTTAAATTTTTCTTTTAGATTATCTTCTAAAAATTCCTTAGGATAGATATCTTGAGGATAAATTGCTATTAAAGGAATTTTATTTTTATAGCAAAGTTTCTTTTTTTCTTTTATAGTTCGATCATATCTAAAACTATCATTAGCCAATCCAAAATATTCAACAAATATTCTTTTGTTTTTGATGAACACTGCCCAATCTGCTTTGTGATGCGTTTTAGGATAGTGAACGTCTCTTTCATGTAGAATTTTATTTTTATAAAACCAGTTATCAATCAAAGCCTCAGAAATAGAATCACATAGATGTCCATCTATTGCTTTAGTGTCAATGCGCTTATACATCCGCTGGTTAGCTGAACGATTTGGTTGTAGTCCTGCAGCCAAAATAGCATTATTCCAAGAACCAAAAATTCTTCTGCAGGAATCATTAATTTTTTTTATTTCTCGCCTTGCCGGAACTCTTTTTAATTTTTTAGCGGTTTCTTTAATGATCTTTATTAATTCATCTGGAGTTCTTTGTTCTGCTTTTCGTCTACAAAAGAGAGAACAATATTTTATATTCTTTGTGCTCTTTTTAAATTTTTTTCCACACTCAATGCAAATTCTTAATTTCGCTTGCCTCTTTGGATATTTTTTATTATTAACTTTAGCCGCGCAAGAATGAGAACAATAATTGTGGGGCGATAAGCCACTTGGTTGCCTTAAAAAAGATTTGCCACAATTCTCGCAAACCACCACTTGTTTCTTTATTTTACTTTTAGATAGGCACTCTAAAGAACAGTATTGTTTCCAGCCAAATTTTTTAGCTTCATTAAACTGCCTTTTGCTTCGAAAGAATTCTTTGCCACAAAATGCACATTTTACTTTTACTAAACTCATTTTTATTGACTTATTAAGTTAAATTTCTTATTATACTATTATAGAAATAGAGGGTTAGCTAATAATACCTCTATACTCTAATACTACTATTATCATACAACAATGTCAAGAAAAATTTCCTCCCTCGCCAAAAATATAAAGAAGTTAAGGAAACAAAAGGGTTTGTCACAAGACCGGCTTTCCAAATTGGCGGATGTTTCCAATAATACAATTATTAAAATTGAATCCGGTGGAATTCAAAACCCAACAATTAAAACTGTCCAAAAAATAGCAAAAGCCCTTAATACTTCTTTAGATGAATTAACCAAATAAAAATTATGAAATTTCAAGATTTAATAAAACTCTACGAAGAAAAGAAAAAACAATATAAATCAGAGACTTTTAGACATATCTCAGAATTGTTAAGAGAAGCAAAAGAATTGCACAAGAAAGATTGGCAAAAATCGCCAACACCGAATAAAGACCATGAGCAATCTTGGCGAGCATTCAAAGGTAAAAATTTAGAAAAACTTGTTATTCATATTATCAAAGATGAAGTAGAAAGCTTGGGTTTGAAAGTCATTGAAGGCAATATTTTAGAAAGGAAAAAGAGCAATAATCTGTCGGAAGAATTAAATCGAGTAAAAAGAAATCTCTTAATTGATTATGGAGAATTTGGTTCTCATTTACCCGATGTTGATATAATCATTTATGAACCGAAAACTCGTGAAGTTATTGCTGTTCTTTCTAGTAAAGTAACACTGCGAGAAAGAATCGCCCAAACTGGCTATTGGAAAATTAAACTAAGTCAAGATAAAATTACGAAGCATATAAAAGTTTTCTTCGTAACGCCTGATGAGGATAAAACTCTAAGCATTAGAAAACCGGCAAAGAAAGGTAGAGCAATAGTTGAAGTAGACACAGATGGTAGTTATGTTATGAGCGAAGAAGAAATTGAAGAAAGTAATAAAGTTAAAAAGTTCGATAAATTTTTAGTTGATTTAAAAAATTTAATCTATGCCAAAAGAAGTAATAAACAATAAAAAAGAAGTAATAAACAATAAAAAAGTGGTTTCGCAAATAGTAGTAAATCAAGACGAAGAGAAACCGCCTTTTGAAACTACTACTCTTTGGGACTATCCAAGACAAAGTTATGGTAAAAAACCAAAGGGCAACAACAAGTTTCAAGGTGTTACGCCGGCTTTTATTATTTGGAATATGCTACAGAGATATACAAAGCCGGGAGATTTAGTAGTTGACCCGATGTGTGGAAGTGGAACAACTATTGATGTCTGTGAGGAAGAAAGAAGAAGAGTAATCGGCTATGACATAAATCCTCAACATCCGAAAGTTATAAAAAATGATTCGCGCAAAATTCCTCTTGCTGACAATTCTGTAGATATGGTTTTTATAGATTCTCCCTATGGCGACAATGTCAGTTATTCTAATGAGCCGGCGGATATTGGAAAAATTTCTGCCGAAGACCCAAAATTCTATGAGGAGTTAGAAAAAGTTGCCCGAGAAATTTATAGAATTTTAAAGCCGGGTAAAGTAATGGGTTGGCTAATTGGTGATCAATGGGTAAAAAGAAGGTTTACCCCCGTTGGATTTAAAATTTATCAAATGTTAGTTGATAATGTAAAATTTGAACCTATTGATTTAATTTGCGTAGCAAGAAGAAATCAAAGTTCAAATACTAGAATTTGGCATTATCGGGCCCAAAAGTTTAATTTCTTTTTAAGAGGATTTAAGTATTTAATTTTAGTTAAAAAACCAGATAATAAGGTAGAAAATTCTAAATCTGCTAAAAAGGTAAAGTGGCAGAAGTATAAATAGTGAGGATAATATGGAAAAATTGACACCAAAATTAAGACCTACTGAAAAAATTTAGAAAAAATTCCTAATCAATCAGGAATTTATGTACTTCATCGTGGGCAAAAGAGTAAATATGTTGGTAGTGCTGCAGCCGGTAGACTACAACAAAGAATTAAACAACAATTGAATAAGAAGCGAGGGATTACATCATTTCAATATCGTCCAACGAGTAGTGAAAAAGAAGCACGAGCCTTGGAAAAGAAATATCGGGATAGATTAAATCCGAAGCAAAAGAGAATTTAGTTTAAAAGATCCGCCTGCTCGCCCGCACCTGTCCGTCAAAGTTTTAACGAAGACGGAAAGTGAGCAATGCGGGCGTTGCTTTTGGCGACATCTAAGCCAGCCACGGAGTTAACGAAGTTACACTTCGAGGTCAATCGGAATTTTACTCAAAGAAAACTCGCACTTCGTCCAGTAATGGCGACTAGATTTGATTTTTTTTAGATAAAAAGTTAAAATATTCTTAAGATCTTTAAAAAGATCTTTTTTAAATGAAAGCGGGCGTCGTATAGTGGCATTACCCGGCCCTTCCAAGGCCGTGACGTGGGTTCGATTCCCATCGCCCGCTCTAAATAATTTTTTATAAAAATGATCGAAAATCCTCCAACTTCTTTTTTAAATAAAGTTGAAAAAAAAGAATCACCAGGCGAAAGTGAAATAAAAATTATTGATTCCTTAAAAGAGGCCCATAACTTAGAAAATGATAAAGAAGGAAAAATTTTTATAGAGGAAATAGAAAAAGACTTACAAGAAATTGAAAAAAACAAAACTACAATTGAGAATTTTTTTCAGTGTTTAGTTTTACCAGATACTCAAAAAGAACTTCTTCGCATAAAAAAAGAAAAACCAGAAGAATTACCAATTAGTACTGAAGAATTAAATCAAGCCCTTTCTTGCCTTAAAGGAGCTTTACCAGAAGCGACAAAAACAATTCTTTTAAAAATTGCTACTGCTACTTTAAATATAGAAAAAGAAAACAAAGAACTTTTAAATAAAGCAAAAGAAGATGTTCTTTTACTTTTTAATACCTTCAATAGCCTAATAAAAAATGATTTGAATTTAAGTAATGAACCAGAAATTACTTCAGATAAATATATTTTTTATTTTAAGCAAAAAGGGGGATTAGAAGAGAAAAATAAAAAAGAAAAAATAATCACTTTAATTATCCAACCTGAACACTCTTCTGATCCTTATCATCCTTCTCAAGCTAAAATTAATCTGAAATTTCAAGAAAAAGACATTTCTCAAGAAAAAGACATTTCTTTAAGATTAGATGAAAGTTCTGAGGGAATAAAAGTTGATATTTCTTCTAAAAACATCGATGAAATAACTAAAAGAGCTGATGAAAAAATTGAAGAGGAAACTTTAAATGATAGCGAGCTAGGAAAAATTTTAAGCCCCTTAAAAGAGAAATCCCCTTCTACTCATCATTTCAATATCCAAGATAAAATCTTAGAAAAAGACCCAAAAATCACCAAGAAAATTTTTAAATTTTTCGCTTTAAACTTTTTAAAATCATTAAATAGCAAATATCATTTCGAAACTCATTATCCTTTATCTCAGTTTCAAAAATATCAACAAGAAAAACTAAAACAAATTTATGGATAAAAAATTAGTATTTTCTGGAACTAGACCAACAGGCCCTCTTCATTTAGGAAATTATTTTGGGGGAATTAAAGGTTATTTAGAATTACAGGAAAATAATAATTTTGATTGCATTTATGCGGTGGTAGATTTTCATGGGATTACTTCTCCTTATGAACCAAAAAATTATAAAAATCAAGTAAAAGAATTAGTACTGGAGTATTTAGCCTGCGGCCTTAATCCTGAAAAAGCCCATTTAATTATCCAATCTCAAATTAAAGAACATTTAGAACTGGCTTATTTTCTTTCAACAATTTATCCTATCTCTCGGTTAGAGCAACTTCCTACTTATAAAGAAAAGAAAAAAGAACAGCCTAAATATATCAATTTAGGACTTTTATATTACCCCATTTTAATGGCGGCTGATATTTTAATTTATAAAGCAGAATTGGTGCCTGTTGGAAAAGATCAACTTCCTCATTTAGAAGTCACCCGAGAAATTGCTCGAATTTTTAATTTAAAATTTGGTAAAACTTTTCCTGAGCCCCAAGCTTTTTTAACAGAAGGCGCCTATGTCCCCTCTTTATTGGGCAAAGGGAAAATGTCAAAAACTAATCCTAGAAGTTTTATTAGTTTAATTGACGATTTTGAAACAATAAAAGAAAAAATTGCAAAAGTTCCAACTGATTCTGGTAAAGGAAAAACAATTCCTCAAGAAGGCGGAGTTTTTACTCTTTTAACTTTAGTAGAATTATTTATGGGTAAAAATAAAAGAAGAGAATATGAAAAACTTTATCTAACAAAGGGGATAAAATATCAATCTCTTAAAAATGATTTATCTTTAAAAATCTTTGAGTTTCTAAAACCAATTCAGGAAAAAAGAAAATATTTTGAATCAAAACCAAAATTAGTTAAAGAAATTCTTTTAGAAGGAAAAAATTATGCCCAAAAAATAGCTTCAAATACTATAAAAGAAGTAAAAGAGAAAATGGGCTTTGAATATAGTTTTTAATTAAATTTTAATTAAACAATTTTATGGAAGAAATAGAAACAGATTTAGAAAATAATAATACCTCAGAAATAATTCAAGTAGAAAACCTGAAAAAAAATTATAATGGCTTTACTGCCTTAAAAGGGATTTCTTTTTCTGTCAAAAGAGGAGAAATTTTTGGTTTTTTAGGACCAAATGGCGCTGGAAAAACAACCACCATTAATATTTTAGCGACTTTAATTTTGCCGACGAGTGGCGTTGTTTATGTGAATGGCTACAATGTTTTATCTCGACCAGATATGGTAAGAAAATCAATTGGGATGGTTTTTCAAGAAGTAACATTAGACACTCATTTAACTGCCGAAGAAAACCTTTATCTTCATGCCTATCTTTATGGAGTTTTAAAAAAAGAATTTAATCAAAGAAAGAGAGAAGTTTTAAAACTTTGCGAATTATGGGAAAAAAGAAAATGGAAAGTTGAAAATTTTTCCGGAGGAATGAAAAGAAGGCTAGAGATTGCCAGAGCTTTAATTCATTGGCCAAAAATTTTATTTTTAGATGAACCAACAGTTGGATTAGACCCTCAAACAAGAACAAAAATTTGGGATTATATTTTTTCAACAAGAAAACAAAAAGACACCACGATTTTTTTAACCACTCAATATTTAAATGAGGCAGAAAATTGTGATAGAATTGCAATTCTAGACCACGGAGAAATTGTGGCTTTAGATACCCCAGAAAATTTAAAAAAAATGGTTGGTGGAGATATCATCATTTTTAAGACATTAGATAATGATTTAGCAGAAAAAGAGTTTAAAGCAAAGTTTCCTCAATATAAATTGAAAAGAATTGGTAAAGAATTAAAAATTGAAGTTGAAAATGGCGACGAGTTTTTGCCAACTTTGGTTAAAATAATTACCCCAAAAATTATTTCTATTGAATTAAGACGACCAACTTTAGAAGATATCTTTTTAGAAGTTACTGGAAGAAAAATTAGAGAAGATGAAGAATTAGAACCAGGAGAAGAAGAACCATTTAATTTGGCTTCGCTTTTTTCTTTATTTAATAATAAAAAAAATAATAAATGAAACAGATATCTTTTTTAAAACATTATCCTTTAAATGTAAGAATTAAATCGCTTTATATTATTTGGTATCGGGAAATTTTAATTTACTGGCGAAACAGTATTAAAGTTTTCACTTCAATTTTTTTGCCACTTTTAATTGTTGCCTTTTTAGGCACTGGCTTTAAAACTCTACTTCCTCAAACCATTTTACCTTATGATTATACTCAATTTTTTTATTCAGGAATAATTGCTTTAGCAACTGCCATCATGGCCATTAGCTCAACTTTATCAATTGTCTGGGATAGAGAATTTGGTTTTCTAAGAGAAATTCTTGTCTCCCCTGTTCCCCGTTCTAATATTGTTTTAGGAAAAATTTTAGGGGCAACCACCGTTGCTTTAATTCAAGGAACTTTACTTCTCTTTGTCAGCCCTTATTTATCGATTGAAATCCAGTTTCTTGATTTTATAAAAACCCTTATCTTTCTTATTATTTTTAATAGCGGCATCGCCGCTTTAGGAGTATTTTTTGCCGCTAATATCAAAAAAACAGAAAGTTTCTCTATTCTTTTACAAATTATTATTGCCCCGATGTCTTTTCTTTCTGGCGCTTTTTTCTCTTTAAATAACCTGCCAATATGGGTAAAAAACTTGGCTAACTTTAATCCTTTAAGTTATGGCGTTGATGGCTTACGCTGGCTGATTTTATCATCGTCTTTAACCAAAGAACAGATTCTTTTATTCACTCTCCATCCTTTAAAAAACTGCGTTTTCTTTCTTATAATTTTTGATTTTATTATTTTTCTTTTGGCAGTCAGGCGATTTAAAAGATAGTAAAAAGCTAAAATTTCTGTTATAATTATAAAAGAAATTATTTTCTTTTTTTATTTATGATTATTACTTGGTTTGGTCAGTCTTATTTTAAAATCGAAACCAAAAATAAAATTATTGCCATTGACCCTTATAAAGAAGAATCAACTGGCTTAAAACCAGCCCGTTTTAAAGCGGACATTCTTTTAATTAGTCACAATCACGATGACCATAATAATAAAAACGCAATTTTAGGCGAACCTTTTGTTTTAGAGGGGCCAGGAGAAATTGAAATTAATGGAATTTTTATTGAAGGAATTTTAAGTTATCATGATAGCGCCAGTGGAAAATATCGAGGAATAAACACTATTTTTAATATCTTTTCCGAAGAAATGAAGTTATGCTTTTTAGGAGATTTGGGAGAAAAAAATCTAAAAGAAGAACTACTAGAAAAAGTTTCAGGAGCGGATATTCTTTTTGTTCCAATAGGGGGTAATTATACAATTGATAGCGAAGAGGCGATTTTTGTAATCAATCAAGTTGAGCCAAAAATTGTTATTCCAATGCATTATAAAATTCCTTCTTTAAAGATAAAGTTAGATTCTGAAGAAAAATTTTTAAAGGCTTTTTCAAAAAAGCCAGAAATTTTAGAAAAGCTAGTGATTAGACCAACCCAACTACCTCAAGAAACAAAAATTGTTATCTTAAAACCTCAAAATAAATAAAAATGGAAAGGCAAAACGAAAAATTTAAAGCAAAAGATATTGCTGAAGAACTAAAAGAAGCATATTTAGATTATGCCATGTCAGTTATTATTTCCCGCGCTTTACCAGATGTCCGCGATGGCTTAAAACCTGTTCAAAGAAGAATTCTTTATGCGATGCATGAAGAAGGATTAAAATCAACTGGCAAATTTAAAAAATCAGCAACGGTTGTTGGAAGCACTTTAGGAAGATATCACCCTCATGGCGATATTGCGGTTTATGATGCTTTAGTGAGAATGGCTCAAGATTTTTCTTTAAGATATCCTTTGGTAATTGGTCAAGGAAATTTTGGTTCAATTGATGGCGATCCACCAGCAGCTATGCGTTATTCTGAAGTAAAACTTTCTCCTTTGGCAGAAGAAATGTTAGAAGATATTGAAAAAGAAACCGTTGAATTTATCCCAAATTATGACGGCACTTTAAAAGAACCAAGATATTTGCCAAGTAAACTACCGCAGTTAATTCTAAATGGCGCCATGGGAATTGCTGTTGGAATGGCAACCAGTATTCCACCTCATAATTTAACTGAGGTTTGTGAAGCAATCAATTATTTAATTGATCACAAAGAAGCAGCAACTGAAGATTTAATGCAATTTATTAAAGGGCCAGATTTCCCAACTGGCGGAATTGTTTTTGGAAAAGAAAAATTAATTGAAACTTACTCTACTGGCAAAGGGAGTTTTTTGTGCCGAGCAAAAGCAGAAATTGAAGAGGGAGATAAAAATCAAAAAATTATAATTACCGAAATTCCCTATTTAGCAAACAAAGCAAATATTATTAGCCAAATTGCTAAATTAACTGAAGAGAAAAAAATTGAAGGAATTAAAGATTTAAGAGATGAGTCAGATAAAGAAGGATTAAGGGTAGTAATTGAATTAAAAAATGACGCTAATCCCAATCGTTTGTTAAACCAGCTTTTCAAATATACTGAACTGGAAAAAAACTTTTATGTAAATATTTTAGCTTTAACTGAAAATGGCTTACAGCCCCAAATTCTATCTTTAAAAGATCTTTTAAATCAATATATCAATCACCGAAAAGATATTATTTATAAAAGAACCCAATATCTTTTAAAGAAAGCCCAAGAAAGGGCCCATATTTTAGAGGGTTTGAAAAAAGCATTAGATCATATTGACGAAATAATCCAATTAATTAAAAAATCAGAATCAAGAGAAGATGCCTTTAAAAAACTAATCTTAAAATATAAATTTAGCGAAATCCAGGCGAATGCTATTTTAGAAATGAAGTTATCTTCTTTAGCAAAGCTTGAAAGAGATAAAATTAATTCAGAATTAAAAGAAAAATTAGACTTAATCAAAGAATATCAATTAATTTTAAAAGAGCCGAAAAGAATTTTAAATATCATTAAAGAAGAAGTAAATTATTTAAAAAACAAATATGGAGATAAAAGAAAAACCGAAATCCAAACCTATCTTCCAGAATCAATCTCTGATGAAGAATTAATTCCTGATAAACCAACTTTAATTACCCTCTCTTCTAAAGGATATATCAAAAGAATTGATCCAGCTTTAATCAGAAACCAAAAAAGAGGTGGCAAAGGGGTTATTAGCTATGAACCAAAAAGTAGCGAAGATATTTTAACTCACTTACTTTTTTGTTCAACTAAAGATGATATTTTGTTTTTCACTGATTTTGGCAGACTATTTAAATTAAAAGCTTTTGAAATAAACGAAGCTTCGCGCACTGCCTCTGGAAAAACAATTCAAAATTATTTAAGTTTAAACAATAATGAAAAAGTAATCACTCTTTTAAATATCCCTTCCTTAAATAAATTAAAGGATTTTAAATATCTAATTATTGCTACAAAAAATGGCTTAATTAAAAAAACACCTTTAACTGAATATCAAAATATCAGAAAAACCGGTATTTTAACCATTAAATTATCAAATAACGATTCTTTAATTGGCGCCCAGCTCTCAACTGGAAATGATGAAATAATTCTTGTGACTCAAAATGGTTTAGCTATCCGTTTTAAAGAAAGCGAAGTAAGGTCAGTGGGAAGAAATGCAACTGGAGTAATTGGAATTAAACTCTCAAATGATGATAAAGTTATTTCCCTTATTAGGTCAGATAAAGATTTAAAATCTTTAATTTTAGCAGTTAGCGAAAAAGGATTTGGTAAAAAAACTCCTTTAAAAGAATATCGAAATCAAAAAAGAGGTGGCAAAGGAATTAAAACCTATAAAATCACCCAAAAAACTGGAAAATTAATTAAAGCTTCTTTAATTAAAGAAGAAGAATTTTTAGTGGCTGTCTCTGGCTTGGGGCAAACTGTAAAAATTAATCTAGAAAGTATTCCGGTATTAAATCGAGCAACTCAGGGAGTAAGAATAATGAAATTATCAGAAAACGATAAACTAACAAGTATTACTTTATTTTAAAAGTGTTATAATAATAAAAAGAAACTATGGCGGCTTTTCTAAATCCTGAAGCAATAATAAAACTTCTGCCTTTAAAAGAAGAAATGACAGTGGCTGATTTTGGTTGTGGTTCTGGTTATTTTTCTTTAGCTTTAGCAAAAGCCTTAAGGCCACGAGGAAGGGTGATTGCTTTAGATATTTGGAAACCTTCGCTTGAAGCTTTAGAGTTCCGTTCTAAATTAGAGGGACTTTTTAATATTATTGAAACAAAATGGGCTAATTTAGAAGAAGAAAGAGGCAGCGGTTTGCCAAATGATTCTTGTGATTTAGTTTTAATTTCTAATATCTTGTTTGAAATTGAAAAAAAAGATAAAATAATAGAAGAAGCGAAAAGAATTTTAAAACCAGAAGGTTTTTTGGTTTTAATTGAATGGTATCCGGAAAAATTACCTAATCGCGAAGCTTTATTCCCGATAAATAAAGATGAAGCCTTAGGACTAGTTGAAAAATACGGTTTTAAATTAGAAAGAGAACTATCTTTAGGAATAACTCATTACGGTTTTCTTTTAAAATTACCCGAAAAATAAAAAATATGGCACTAACTTATCAACAAAAAAATATTATTAAAGTCGTCATCTTTGTTATTCTTTTTATTGTAATCCTTGCTCTTTTCCGTAAAAAACCCCAAAAAACAGTTAATCTAGAAATGTGGGGCGTCTATGATGATCCTCAGGTTTGGAATTCTATTATTTATGATTTTCAGAAACAATATCCCTATATCAACATTAAATATACTTTAAAAGATGAAGAAAATTATCATGAAGAACTACTTCAAGCTTTTGCTGAGGGAAAAGGACCGGACATTTTTATGGTTTTAGGTGATTGGCTTCCAAAATATTACAGTAAAATTCAACCTTTAGATTTAAAAAAAGATAAAGAAATAAATTTAAAGTATTTACAGGATAATTATCCTGAAGTTGTTTTAACTGAATTAGTAAAAGAAAATCAGCTTTTGGGAATTCCTTTATCAGTCGATACTTTAGCCTTATATTATAATCGAGATATTTTCAATCATTTTAATGTAGCTCTACCGCCAAAAACTTGGCAGGAAGTAATTGGATTAATCCCTATTCTAAGACAATTAGACCAAACCGGGAATTTAAAAAGAACAGCAATTGCTTTAGGAACATCGAACAATGTAAAATGGGCTTCTGATATTTTAAGTGCCTTAATGATGCAATATGGGAGTAATCTTATAAATTTAACTGAGTCTTCCTTTAATTTTCACCTGGAAAGTCAATGGCAAAATTTCAGAATTAAACCCGGGATAGAAGCCTTAAAATTTTACACTCAATTTGCTGATTATAAAAATAAAAATTATACTTGGAATGAAGGTTTTGATAATTCAATTTTATCTTTTAGCCAAGCGAAAACAGCAATGGTAATTGGTTATCAAAAGGATTATAATTATATTAAGTCAAAAAATCCTCAATTAAATTTTAGCGTTGCTCCCTTCCCTAATTTTCAAAATAATCCTTTAAGTGTAAACTACGCCTCGACGATAAATTTAGTAGTTAATAGCAAAATCGCTTCTCAAAAACAAAAGGCTAGTTGGGCTTTTCTAAAATATTTAACTCAGACAGCTCCTTTAGACAACTATTATCTTTTAACCAATCATCCTCCTTCCCGGCGTGATTTAATTTATAAATATCTTAATGACCCAATAAATGGAGCTTTTGTTTCGCAAATTTTAAGCAGTCGCTCATTCTATCAATTTGATTCAGAAGTAATTAAAAATATTTTCTCAGAAATGATTACTAAAGCAAATAGAAAAGTAGACTACAAAGAAGCAGTAGAAAGTGCTATTCAAAAATTAAACTTTTCATGGTCAGAGCAAATAAAAAAACAATCTTAATTTTTATCTTAATTTTTATTTTCCCTTTGATCTTATCAGCTAAAGGGTTGGTTCCTTGTGGAGGGCCAGATGAAGACCCTTGTACTGTCTGCCACCTTTTGGTTTTAATTCAAAATATTATTGATTTTATAATGAAAGCAGCTTTTTACATCTGTATTGTTTTAATAATTTATGGAGGCTTCCGCTGGTTTCTTTCTTTTGGTAAAGAAGAAAACATTGCTGCTGGCCAAAAAATTATTTTTAACGCCATAGCTGGATTAGTTATAGTTCTGGCGGCTTGGTTAATCGTCCATACCATCTTATGGCTTTTAAATCCTCAAATACCAGGGGTTGATCTTAAAAGCACCTGGTTTAAATTAGAATGTTATTAAAATTAAAAATATTAAAATCATGAATAAATATTTCTTAAAAACTATTTTTTTAATATCTATATTTTTTCTAATCACAATAATCGCGAGTAATTCTGTGATAGTAAAAGCAGTTAATTGTCAACAAGAATGTGAAATGGGATTTTACATGCAATATGGAAGAAATCCTGATTTAAATAATACTGATGATAAAAAAATAATTGATGACTGTTTAGCAGAATGCCAAAAATCTTTAGAAGAGATGGGGGTTGGAGAAACAGGTAATACTGAGGGAGAAGAGGGATTAGTTATTGAAAATCCCTTAAATCCCATTTCTGATATTTGGCAATTAATTTTAAGAATTATTAATATTGCTTTAAATATTGCTATTTATGTTTGTGTTATTTTGATTGTCTGGGCTGGTTTCTTATGGATAACTTCAGCTGGAAACGAAGAAAAAATAAAACAAGCTCAAAAAACTTTAATTTGGGCTTTGGTTGGTTTAGGGGTAGCTTTAATAGCCTCAGGTGTCCCTCCTTTAATTTATGAATTAATTACTGGTAAAAAATGGGAGGATCTTTATAACAAAGAATCGAGTAGCGTAGAAAATTCTAGCTTCTCTTCCAATTCTTTAGAAGAAAACTACTACTATCCACAAAACTTACCCCAAGGAGCAATTGTTTTTAAAAATGGTCAGTGTTTTTTTGATGACAATGCCACTCCGCCAGATGACCCAAGATGTGTAGATGATTTAACTTAATCCCTGTAACTATTATAAGTTGACTTCATTTTTTTAAAACGGTATAATTAAATTATAAAGGTCGATAAAATAAAAAATCAAAAAATAACTTAAAAATATGAAAAAATTAATTCCTGCTTTAACTATTACCGCTTTAATCCTTTCTTTTTTAGGTAATAGTCAAGTTTTAGCCCAGGCCAATGAACCTCCGTATAGTTTTACCACTGCCCAGGTTAATATCTGGGAAATGCTAAAAAGAGCAGCTAAGTGGCTTTTAAATATCGTAATTTTTATTGGTGTTATAATGATTGTTTGGGCTGGTTTTACCTTTATTACCGCTGGAGGAGACTCGGAAAAGACGAAGAAATCTTTAAATATAATCATTTATGCGCTTGTCGGTATTGGCGTTGCTTTGTTAGCTTACTGGATAATCAATGCGGTCTTCGGATTCTTAGGAATTCAAACCACTGTAACCCCTTAAAGTTAATTAATCAGTAAATTTAAACCCCCTCTTAAAATGAGGGGGTTTTTGTGTCCTCGGTGGGAGTCGAACCCACACTCCTTAAAAGGAACATGGCCCTAAACCATGCGCGTCTGCCAATTCCGCCACGAGGACAAAAAACAGCTTTTTAAGCTGTTTTTTTATTCTTCTACTATCTTTAATATTTTTTCTTTAGTTTTTTCTACTTTTGGAAGTCTGATAGTTAAAAGACCGTTTTTTAAAGTTGCTTTTGCTTTATCAGCATTAATTTCTTTTGGTAAAATTAAACTTCTGGAGAATGGTCCCCAAAAACATTCATTATAATAGACTTTTTCTATTTTTTCTTGATTTTCTTTAACCCTTTTCCCTTTAATTGTAATCATATCGTTGGTAATCGAAATATCTAAATCGCTAATTTTTACGCCGCCAACAACTGATTCTAAAACTAACTCATTTTCAGTTTCGTACAAATCAATTGTTAACTCCCCTTCTTCTTCTGAAGGAGGCCATTTTAAATTATTGTTTATTTCTACATTTTTCTCATTCATATTTTTAATATTAAATTTTAATTGGCTTTTCTATTTGTTTTAAAATATCAAAGGCCCATAGTAAAAAGATAGTTACTACAAAAAGAAAAATAGATAAATAAATTACGATTTCTCCGCCTATTAATATAATAACAAGATTAAAAAGCCAATGCAAGAAAATTCCTAGAAATAATCCCCAAAAAAGATATTTTCTTTTTTTTGTTAAAATTTTCAAAGCCCAGAAATAGCCAATAATGCCACTTGATAAAGCATGTAAAAGATTTGCCCCAATAAATCTTAAACTTAAAACCGATAAGGCAGAAAGTAACTGACTGCCTTCTCTAATTTCATTATAAAAAACTAAAATGTTTTCAACTACTGAAAAACCTAAAGCTAAAACAATTAAATAAACCATGGCATCAATTGCCTCATCAAAATATTTGTTTCTCTTTAAAACAAAAAAAACAGTTAAAAATTTAGCAATTTCTTCTATTAAAGCTATTCCTAAATAAACAATTAAGTTTTGAAAAATATTTAAGTTTTGACTAGTTTTTAAACCAAAAAAATTTAAATAATAATTCTCAAAAAGATAGACAAAAGGAGTAATCAGCATTCCACATAAAAAGAGAATTAAAATCCATTTTTTCGGTTCTGGCTTTTTTACATCTTGCCATAAAAAAAAGACCAACCATAAGGCAACTGGCAAAACTCCGCAAATACTTGAAATAATTATTCCTATTGAGGCCATTTTTCTATAATTAAAGGATTATTTTTATCAAAAGGTAATTTCTGCCAAAGATATTCTGTTAAAAATGGCATAAAGGGATGAAGCATTTTAAGACAATCTTTAAAAATATAAATTAAAACATATTCAGCTGCCTTTTTGTCTTTATTTTCTCTTAATCTAATTTTCATCTCCTCAACAATTTTATCAGCAAAAGAATGCCAAAGATAATGATACAAAGTTTCGGCTGCCAAGGAAAAACGAAAATTATCCAAATGATTGGTGATTTTTTTTCTTACTGATTCAAATTCTTTTAAAATTTTTTTATCTTTTAAAGTTAGTTTTGGTTTTTTAATATTAAAATCTTTAATATTTAAAAGAAGAAAGCGAGAAATGTTATAGACTTTGTTTGAAAAATTCCGATAGCCTCTAATTTTCTCCTCAGAGATAATAATGTCATTTCCCAAAGAATTGCCGATAACTAAAGCCATTCTTAAAGCATCAGTTCCATATAAAGAGGCGATATTTAAAGGGTCAATGACATTTCCTTTTGACTTTGACATTTTTTGACGCTCTTTGTCTCTTACTAATCCGTGGAGACAAACAGTTTTAAAAGGAACTTTTCCTGTTCTATAAATTCCCATCATCATCATTCTTGCTACCCAGAAAAACAATATATCCCAACCTGTTTCCATTACTGAAGTTGGATAAAATCTTTCAAAGTCTCCTTTTTTAGTGGTTAAAAGAGTGGCAAAAGGCCATTGAGAAGAAGAAAACCAAGTATCTAAAACATCTTGTTCTTCTTTAATATTTAAACTACCACAATAAGGGCATCTTTTTATCTTTTTAAAAGGAGAAACAATAATCCCTTTCTTTTCTTTACATAAATCATTTAACTTGTCATTACAATAATAAACTGGAATTTTAATTCCCCACCAAATTTGTCGCGAAATGTTCCAATCTTTCAAATTATTCATCCAATGATAAAAAACTTTTTCAAATCTTTTAGGAATAATTTTAATTTCTCCTTTTTTCACTGCTTTTACTGCCAAATCTCTTAAAGATTCTCCCTTTTTGGTAAATGGTTTTAATAAACTGACAAACCATTGTTCCATTATCATTGGCTCAATAGTAGAATTGCACTTATAACAATGGCCAACTTCATGAAGATATTCTTCTTCTTTTTCTAAATTTCCTTCTTTTTTTAAAATCTCAATCGCCTTTTCTCTTGCCTCATTAACTTTTAATCCTAAAAGTGGTCCGGCTAATTTATTAAATCTTCCATTAAAATCTAAAGTTTGTCTTATTTCTAAATGATGATCTTTACCAATTTCAAAATCTAACGAATCATGAGCTGGAGTAATTTTTAAAGCGCCAGTGCCAAAATCTATTTCAACGCGCTTGTCAGCAATAATTGGAATTTCTCTTTTTAAAATTGGCTCAATTACTATTTCTCCTATTAAGTGCTTATATCTTTTATCTAAAGGATTAACGGCAATTGCCACATCGCCAACAATTGTCTCTGGCCGAGTAGTTGCCACGGTAATAAACTCTCCTTTTTTATTTTTAAATTCATATTTTACATAATATAAAACTCCTTTTTCTTCTTGATATTTTACTTCTAAATCAGAAAAGGCAGTTTGATGTTTTGGGCAATAATTAACAATTCTTTTATCTTTATATAAAAGACCGTCATGGTAAAGTTTTTCAAAAGTTTCGTAAACAACTTTTATTATCTCTTTATCCAAAGTAAACTTTTCCCTTGACCAATCACAAGAAGCTCCTAATAACTTTAATTGTTTTTTAACAATTTTTTTATTTTCTTTGGTATATTTTAAAACTGCTTTATAAAATTCTTCTCGTGTCATCTCAAATCGCGACTTTCCTTCTTTTTCCAATTTTTTTTCAAAAACTACCTGAGTTTCAAAACCAGCATGATCAGTCCCTGGAAGCCATAAAGTCATTTTTCCTTTCATTCGATTATAACGAGTTAAAATATCTTCTAAAGTGACAAAAACCGCATGCCCAATATGTAAGGGGTCGTTGGCATTGGGTGGCGGCATAATAATACAAAAACTTTCTTTTTTCCCTTTAATTTTTAAATTATCAGGATTAAAATAGCCTGATTTTTCCCAGAGTTTATAAATCTTTTTTTCAATTTTTTGGGGCTCAAAAACTTTTGAAATCATAAATTAAAATTTTCTATTGCTTAAAGCGTCAATTTTTTGCCACTCTAAATTTTTATTCATTAAAGATTCAAAAAAACCAGCTAATGCTATCATTATAGCATTATCAGTTGAATATTCTAAATAAGGAAATTGATAATTAATTTTCAAGTTTTCTTTTTTAATTTCTTCTTTTAGTTTTTCTCTTAATCTTAAATTACTCGCAACTCCACCGCCAATGACTAAAGTCTTTACTTTTAAATCCTTAATCGCTTTAATAGTTTTTTTAACTAACACATCAGTAATTGCTTCCTCGATTTCATAAGCAATAAATGAGAGATATTTTTTCTTTTCTTTATTGTTTAATCTTCTATATAAATATAATACCGCAGTTTTTAATCCAGAAAAAGAAAAATTATAGTCTTTTGAATTAATCATTGGTCGCGGCAAATGAATGTTTAAAGATGGCTGAAAATTTTGCTCTTTAAACTTTTTAGCTTCTAAAGCAATTTTTGGACCTCCAGGATAACCTAAATTTAAAATCCTCGCGGTTTTATCAAAGCACTCGCCACTGGCATCATCTAAAGTTTCCCCAATAATCTGATAATCACCTATTTTTTTAGAATAAACAAGCAAAGTATGGCCGCCAGAAACAATTAAACCTAACAAAGGAAAATATTTTTTAAAAGAATTTAAAGGAATTTTTTTCTCTTTTTTTAAAGGAGGAAGTAAAAAGCTTAATAAATGTCCTGTTAAATGACTTGTTCCAATAATTGGTTTTTTAAAATACCAACTTAATGTTTTTGCAAAATTAACGCCAATTAATAAAGAAGGAATCAGTCCTGGACCATTAGTAACTGAAATTAAATCTATCCTCTCTTTAAAAGAAATCTTTTCCTCTTTTAAAAGTTTTTCAAAAAGAATTGGTAGATTTTTAAAATGCTCGCGATTAGCCAAAATTGGTACTACTCCACCATATTTTTCGTGAATTTTTATTTGGCTAATTAATAAATTATGAATTGGTTTAATAAAAAAAGCGGCTCTTGTTTTTTTAATTTCCAAAAGCCCTAACGAAGTTTCGTCACAGGAAGTTTCAACTGAAAAAATAAGCATAAAGATAAAATTCCAAGAACCAAGAACAAATGATTAGATAAATTTTCAATTCCCCAATTTTCAATCAATTTCTCGCCCCCATCTTTTTTAGAAGGTGGGGGCAAAATTTCTCAATTTTCAATGAATTTCTTAATATTTGAAAATTAAATCATTTACCTGCCCAAGTTTTATTTCGTAAAATTTGGGCAGGTGAAATAATTGTTTGAAAATTGAGAATTTTACCTACCCAAATTTTACTTTGTAAAACTTGGGTAGGTGAGATAATTGAAAATTAATTTTTTATAGTTTTGTGGCGTTAATGGGATTTGAACCCATGTTTCGGGATTGAAGGCCCCGTGTCCTAACCAGACTAGACGATAACGCCATTATGGTGTGGGGGGAACCCCCACACCATAACAGGCTTAAAGAGCTACTGAAATTGGTAGTTATTGATTATTGATAGATTATGGTAAATAGGATTAATTATCTTTATCAATTAGTTAACGCTTTGATAGGAACCTTTCGCTTCGCTCAAGAACCTTGTTTCTCGCTTTGCTCGAAGTAAGAATTAGGGGTTAGTTTTTAAAAATAGATAATCTCCCTTGAAGGTAAATCAATCTTTAGTTTGTAAGAATTTCATTACTTGAGACCCTAATTCGAAAGCCTGTTTGGTGTGGGGGTGAAAAGGCCCCGTGTCCTAACCGGGTTAGACGATGGCGCCAAAATAAAAAAGAAGTTATTTTAAAACTATTAAAATATTAGCGAATTTTTGATTAAAAAGCAAATTTAGTTACTTAAAACAAAAGTTGCTTTAACTGCTACTCTTTTTAAAGCAACTCCAACTGGCCAGCAGCTTTGTAAAACTAAAATTGGTTTTTCTTCTGGCGGAAAAATAGTTTCTGTTGTTTCTTGCCCTTTTGGAAATGGTAAAAAAATTTTTTTATCTTCAACCTGAAAAATCAAAAATTTTCCTTCCCAAATTACATAAAAAAAGTCTCCTTTTTGAAATTGGTTAAGCAAAGAAAAAACTGATTTGTATCTTCCTGGCTCCCAGGGGTATTGGCTTGAATGGCCAATAATAATTGAATAACCTTTAGAAGGATCGGCTGAACCAGGGTATAAAACCACTCCTTTTTTTAATTGCTGATAAATTAAACTTAAATTTGGATTTGAAACTTTAATAATTGGCGCTTCTATTTCAAATTGCGGCAAAATTAAAGTATTTTCTTTATAGGAATCAAGCGGCTTTTTAAGGAGTGAAAGGTGATATTTTAAAAATAAATTCTTTGATGATTCTTTTAAAGGAATCGAAGAAGGGTTCAAATTCTTTAATTGAGGCATAGAGTTCTGCCCCAAAGTATTTATTGAAGTCTCTACTAAAAAAAGTGGAGGACGGGTAATTTCGCTTTTTAATAAAAGATAAAAATGCTTGATTTTATAAGAAGCGATTGAATAAAAGGCTAAACCATTAAAAATAAAAAATAAAACCAGAAAAATTCCTATAAAAATATAAATAAATAACTTAATCTTTCTCATTATTAGATATCTAAGTTTTTAACTTTTTGAGCATAAGCTTGAATAAAAGTCTTTCTTGGTAAAACCTCTTCTCCCATTAAAATATCAAACAATTTATCTGCTTCTTCTGCATCTTCAATTGTTACTTTCTTTAAAACTCTTTTTGAAGGATCCATTGTCGTCTCCCATAATTGATCAGGATTCATTTCTCCTAAACCTTTGTATCTTTGAATATTGATTCCAGAAATTTTTTCTTCTTTCTCTTCTTTTTCCTCTACCTCTTCTTTTGATTCTACTTTAAACTCTGCTCCTTCTTCGTTTTCTTTTACTAATTTTAATTTATAAACTTTCTCTTTTTTCTCTTCTTTAGTTTTTAAAATTTTTCTTAAAAGATTGTCTTTTTCTTCTTCAGTATAAGCATAAAGAACTTCTTTTCCTTTCTGAATTCGATACAGTGGCGGTTGGGCAATATAAAGATAACCTTTTTCAATAACTGGTCTAAAATAACGGAAGAATAAAGTTAGAAGCAAAGTTCTAATATGAGCGCCATCAGTATTATGAAGCAAAAATCCACCATCTCCAGCAACAAAATTTTCATCTTTTTTAATAGCAAAATCATAAACAAAATAATCTCTTGTTCTAACTTTTTTAATTGAAGTGATTGGTAAAAGAACTGTTTCTCCTATTTGAACTTTTTTATCGCCGCTTTTCTTTTTATTACTACTATTAAGATGAATTTCCAATTCTTTGCTCTTTTTATGATTTTCCCAAATATCTTTTATCTTTATTAGCTGATCAATTTCTCTAACTGAAATAATAGCTGCTGGATAATTATTGTTTTTTATTAAACCCTCTTTATTCTGAAAATCTTTTGAAAATCTCTTTTTAATTTCAGGAAAAATGCCAAGCTGACGGAACAGTAAAACAATACCTTCTGAAAGATGTTCTGAGTTGGTCTTAAAAGTTAATTTTATTTCTTTTTTACCTTTATAAGATTTTACAATAATCTTTCCACTACTTTCTAAATAACCCCTCAAAAAAGCTTTTTGGATTTTTGGTTCAACATTAAAAATTTCTTCTGGAACAAATTTTTCAAAAGATTTTTTATCTAGAAGATTCAATGATTGAAGAATTAATTTAAATTCATAAGAATTAAATATTAATTCACTCTTATTATCAGCCTGCTTATTAATAACTGCCTTTGTTTTTAAAACATTATTTATAGCTTTAATAAGATTTAAACTATCAAATTCCTTATCATTTTCTAAAACCAAAACAAAATGATTGGGATTCGTTTCCTGAGGAGCAAAATAGCCTTTACCAAGATAAAAACCTAAAAGATATGAAAGATCTTCATCAAGATCAAAAATAACTTTTTTAGCTAAAAGCGGTCTGAGATCTATTTTTATCCTTTGGTCTAATCTTGGCATTGAAAGAGGAAAAATAATTCTATCGCCAATTTTTAATTCTGTAGTCGGGACAGTGATAAAATTTTTGTCACGATAAATAAATACATTATGAAACGAGGTTATTTTTATCTTATAACCATAATGGGTTTTTATCTCATATAAATCTCCTCTTAAGGGATGGCGAATTGTTTTTTCGATATCTCTTAAAGAAAAAGTTTTCTTATCCAAATCACAGGCAAAAATTTGATATCTTGAAGTATCCTGACATTTATTTTCAATAAAATCTCCCACCTTTTCTAATTTCAATCTCTGCTTTTCTTTGTCAAAAATAAAAACTGGAATGTCATAAGTTACACTATCAGCATCGCTCATAATAATAATTTTATGATAGCGAAGCCTATCTAAATCAAAATCTTCTCCAATGGCGGTGCCTAAAGCAATAATTAAAGACTTTATCTCCTCTGAGGTCATCATTTTATCAAAACGCGCTTTTTCGACATTTAAAATTTTTCCTCTTAATGGCAGGATTGCTTGGAAATTTCTGTCCCTTCCTAACTTAGCGCTGCCACCAGCGCTCTCACCCTCAACTATAAAAAGCTCTGCTTCTGAGGCTTTTTTGGTAATACAATCAGCTAATTTTCCTGGAAGAGTTGCTCCTTCCAGTGCCCCTTTTCTTAAAATATTTTCTCTCGCTTTTTTTGCCGCTTGTCTTGCCCGTGAAGAAAGTAAACATTTTTCAATAATTCTTTTAGCATCTTCTTTATTAATTTCTAAATACTCTTTAAAGCTCTCGCTCATTGTCTTTTCAACTGCTATTCTTGCTTCAGGATTCCCTAATTTTGCTTTTGTCTGCCCTTCAAATTGCGGTTCTCTTAATTTAATACTTATAACTGCCACTAATCCTTCTCTTACATCTTCGCCAGTAAAACCATTTTCTTCTCCTTTAAAAAATTCATTTTCTTTAGCAAAGTCATTTAAAACTCTGGTTAAAGCAGCCCTGAAGCCAGTTAAATGCATTCCTCCTTCTGGAGTATGGATGTTATTGGCAAAAGATAATTCCAAAGTTTCCTGATCCTCAATATAAACTAAAGCAATCTCTACTAAAATATTGTCTTTTTCTAAAGAAACATAAAAAGGATTTTTAACTAGCCATTTATAATCTCTGGCTAAATATTCAATAAAAGATTTTATTCCGCTTTCAAAATGAAAAACATAAGAGGGAATTAAAGCTTTTTCTCGATAATCTTTAACTTGAATTGTCAGTTTTGGGGTTAAATAAGCCTGCTGGCGCAAGTGATCTAATATCTTTTTAATATCAAATTTTATTTCTTTAAAAACTTCAGGGTCTGGTTGAAAAGTAATTTTCGTTCCACTTTTTTGACAACGACCACTTTTTAAAACTTTAGTAATTGGTTTTCCCCGCGAATACTCCTGCCGATATAAAGTATTATCCCGACAAACTTCTGCTATTAAATGTTCAGACAAGGCATTAACAACCGACACTCCAACTCCATGAAGCCCGCCAGCTACTTTATAAGATTGACCACCAAATTTCCCACCAGCATGTAAAGTGCAAAGCACTGTTTCTAAAGCTGATTTTTTTGTTTTTGGATGGATATCAACAGGAATTCCTCGGCCATCATCAGTAATTGCCACTTCATTATCTTTTAAAATTTCAACTAAAATATTTTTTGCGTAACCAGCCATTGCTTCGTCAATTGAATTATGGCAAACAACAGGAGCAAACCCACCTACAAAATTCTCACCATTAGGTACAGCTAAATCATAAACCCATGGGTGATTATATTTAACCTCTTCTATTTTTTTAACTTTCAAAATACCTAAATCAGAACTCAAAAATTTTAAAGCCAAAGGATATAAAACAATTCTTTCCTTTTGACAAAGAGACAATACTTTTTCTTTTCTAATTCCTCCTTTTAAATTAATACTAAATGAATATGGTCTTTGCCAATTAATTTGAGAAATTATTTCTTTACTTGGATAATTATTTATATAAGAAGCCTCATTCGTCCAATAAAAATCTAGACGCTTAAAAGAATGAGTTGGCAAAAGTTCTTTAATTTTAACTTTACCATGATAATTTATTTTTATCTTTCTTACTTTACCTAATTCATTTTGTCTTAAATTTGCTTCTCCAATAGAAAATGTTTTGCCTAAAGAGAATAAAAGATAAGAAAGACCGCTTATTAACTCTTTACTAACAGAAACAGCGGTAAATTTTTTAGAGGGTTTAAAAGAAGGAGTGGTGTTTTTAATTAAATGTTTTACAAATTCAAAGGCAGGATAGCCATCACCTGCTAAATAAGCAATTAAATAACGTTCTCTTAAATGGGGATCAACATTAAAAACTATAAAGGGAACAACTTTCTCATAACTATTACAACCTGTTTTAAAAACTTCTTTAAAAATTAAACTGATGATATAAGAATCAATCTGAATAGTAGAAGCTGTTTCATGACTATAATGGATATTGGTTTTATAATTAAAAACTTTCTCAATAAGATTAATGACATAATTAATTAAATCTTTTTCTTGATTTCCAAAACTAAATATTACTCGATTGCATTTTCCTATTAAATTAGTTCCTTCAGCAGTATAAATTCCTAAAAGCTCAATTAAATTTTTATCTACTGGTAAAATATTTTTAATTTTAAAATCATCGTTTCTTTTATTTCCTATAAGACAATTAAAGAATCTTTTTTTAATCTCATAAGGAAAATGGCGCCAAACATTAAAAGGTAAATAATCATAGCGATAAAAATCATAAAATATATTTGACCAAGAACGTTTAATTTCTTTAGCTAAACAATATTCTTTAACAAAAACTTTAACATCATCAGTAAGGACTGATTTAACATTATAAAAATTAATTGAGTTAGTTTTCTCAAACGGTAACTTTTCTAGTTCTAAAGCGAGATTAATTTCTTTAAGATATGATTCTGGTTCAGGATAAACTTTAGGGACAACAAGAGGGATGCCAATTTTAATATCGCTTCCTTTAATCGGAACAACCTCTCCTTTATTTAAGGTAAACAAAGAGTGATAAGGGGTAATTTGAACTTTTCGATTATTTTCTAAAGTAATCTCTAAAATTTTGCTATTAACCCGATGTCGGATTAAACTAAAAACTGGCATCCATTCTAATTTTAAGGTTTGAGGATTAAAGCTTAAAGTCTCAATCTTAAAACCATTTCTTAAAATTTCCGCTTGATTTTGATTGCTAATAATAGAACCATTCTTTTCTATCGCCTTATCAACTATCTCGCCAATTTTTTCTAACTCTATCTTTCCATTCTCTCTAATAAAGACTGGAGTTTCATAAGTTAAACTATTATCAACACATTCCCAAATTAAATGATGCAATCCTTCAACGCCGGTAGAACCAATATACATTCCCGGCCTTCTTCTTACTGGCTCTAATCCTTCCAAAACATAAATATCTTTTGCCGTATAAGAAGCGCTCGCATTTTGATTATTTTGCTCTAGGATTTCTTCTTTTATTTTTTCTTGTTTTTTTATTTTTTTAGGCATTTTATCTAATTTTTACCTCAAAAGTTTTTAAAGCATTAATAATTTTTTCTATTTCTTTATCAGCTTCTTCTGAAGTTAAGGTTTTATCTTTTGAGCGAAAAGTTAAATGGAAAGATAAACTTTTTTCATCTTTTTCAAGCTGATTTCCAGTATAAATATCAAAAAGTTCTATGTTTTCCAAATATTTTATTGAAGCTTTTCTAATTACTTCAATTATTTCTTTATAAGAAATTCTCTTTTTGACAATAAAAGACAAGTCTCTTTTTACTGGTGGATAAAGTGGTAAAGGTTTAAACTCTTTTTCTCTTATAAAATATTCTAAAAGAGGTAAAATTTTTATTTCCCAGAAAATTACTGTTCCTTTAATTTTGTATTCTTTTAAAATTTCTTCTTTAATTATTCCAATTGTTCCTATTTCTTCATCCTTTAAAGCAATTTTCGCTCCGTTTTCTAAAAGAATTTTCACTCCTTCTAAATTTTTAAAACTAAATTCATTTTCTTTAAGATTTAACTCCTTAAAAACTTTTTCTATTATACCTTTAGCTTCAAAAAATAGCTTTAGATCTTTTTCTTTAGAAGCCAAAACCCCAGCGAAAACCGTTTCTTCTTTAAAACTTTCTTTTTCTTTAAAATAAATATTTCCTATCTCATAAAAACCAACTTTATCTTCAAACCGAAAATTATCACTAATATTTTTTAAGAAATTTAAAGTTAAAGTCGGCCTTAAATATTTAAACAATTCACTTGTTGGATTTAAAATTTCAATTATTTTATCTTGATACTCTTTTTCTATTAACTTTTTCTCTTTTTCTGAAATAAAAGAATAGTTATAGGTCTCAAATAAAGGGAAACTTTTAAGAATTTCTTTGATTTTATTTTTTAATCTTAAAAATTCATTTTCTTTTTTACAAATTATTTCTGCTTTTGGTGGTAGAGCTTTTATATTATTGAAACCAATTAATCTTAAAACCTCGCCAATAACATCTTCTTTTACTAAAATATCAGTCCGATACAACGGAGGGGTTACTTTAATTCCTTGATTTACTTCTTTTAAATTAAAACCTAAAAGAGAAAGTTTCTTTTTAATAGTTTCTTTTTTAATGTTTATTTTAGTAAATTTTTCAAAATCAGAAAAACTAACAAAAATTTCTTTTTTTATAATTTTTTTATTTTTAACATCAATTTTCCCTCTTAAAACTTCGCCGCCAGCTAATTTTTGAATTAAATCAGTTAAATAATCTAAAGCATAATCAGTCAAGTTAATATCTAAATTATGTTCAAATCTTTTTGAAGCATCGGTTTTTAAATTTAAATCTTGAGAAGTTTTTCTAATACTATAAGAATCGAAATTAGCGCTTTCAATTAAAATCATTACTGTCTTTTTATCAACCTCAGCCAATTTTCCTCCTTTAATTCCAGCAATCGCCAACGCTTTTTCTACATCAGTAATCAATAAGTGATTGTTATTTAATTTATAAAGTTTATTATCTAAGGTTAAAATCTCTTCTCCTTCTTTTGCTTGTCTAATAATTATTTTCTTCTTTTTTTCTTTATTAAAGGCGATTTTTTGAAAATCAAAAACATGAAGAGGTTGGCCAGTTAAAAGCATCACATAATTAGTAGCATCAACTACATTATTAATTGGCTTTAAACCGCAATCTCTTAAAAACTCTTTTAGCCACAATGGAGATTCTTTTACTTTAAGCCAAAAAATACCTCGCATCTCGTAGCGATAACATAAAGGACTTTCTATTTTAACCTCTAACCAGTCTTTAATTCTATAATTATTTTTTGTTTCTTTTACCTTAACTTTTGGTAGTTCAAACTTTTTATTTAAAATTGCTGAAATTTCTCTTAAAATCCCAAAATGTCCAGCACAATCAGGCACTCGATTTGGCAATAAATCAATATCTAAAATTGGTCTTTTATTTTCAAAAAAAACCTCAGTTTCTGCTAAATGCATTGTTAAAATCTCACCTAACTTATAAGGGCTTTCTTTTAATTTTAAGTACTTTTTTAAAAAATTATAAGAAAAAAGCATATGAATAACTTAGAATTGTTTCAAAAAGCGAATATCAGACGAAGTGAAAAGTCTAATATCATTAATTTTGTATTTTATCATCGCAATTCTTTCTACTCCCAGACCAAAAGCAAAACCTTGTAAACCTTTTTCTTTATAACCGACAATTTCATATAATTGAGGATGAACCATCCCTGCACCCATTACTTCTAACCATTTATTTTCTTTAGATTTTAATTTGATATCAACTTCAACTCCAGGAGTAACAAAAGGAAAATAACTTGGCCTAAATCTGATATTAATTTCATTTTTAAAAATTACTTTCAAAAAATCTTCAACAATTGATTTAAAATTAGAAAAACTAGTCTCTTTTGAAACCATTAATCCTTCTACTTGATGAAATTGAATATCATGGGATAAATCAGTAGCTTCGTGTCTAAAAGTTTTTCCAGGAACAATGATTCGAAAAGGTGGCTGGTGAGTTTCCATATACCGAATTTGCATCGGGCTCGTATGAGTCCTTAATAATAATTTTGACTTTTGACTTTTGACTTTTGACTTTATCCATAAAGTATCCCACATATCCCTTGCTGGATGCTCTTTTGGAATTCTTAAAGCATCAAAATTATAATATTCAGTTTCAATCTCTGGGCCTTCCACTACCTCAAACCCTAATTTTTGAAAAACTTCAATAATTTCATTTAAAACTAGAGTTAAAGGATGAAAATGTCCTGTCTCTTTTAAAATTCCAGGTTGACTGATATCTAAAATTTCCTCTTTGGGTGTTTCTTTAAATAAAGCTTCTTTTTTTCTGATACTTTCAAAAATAAATTCTCTTAAACTTTGCGCTTTTTTTGCTTTTTCTTTCTTCTCTTCTACTGGTAAATTTTTTAAGCTCTCAAAAAATAAAGAAAGGTCACTTTTGCGACCAAGATATTTAATTCTTATATTCTCTAAATCTTTCTTCTCTTTTATCAAACTTAAATCTTTCTCAAATTCTTGTTTTAGCTTTTCTAAATCCATATCTTATACTTACATTTTACTCTAAAATTTCCATTTTTTCAACCCTATCAGAAGTTTAAAAAGAGATCTTTCTATTCGATAACCCAAATCGAGACGCCGCATCACTTTCTGGCTTATCTATTAAGGAGTTGAGCCGAACATCTAATAGGTTCAAGGTAGTCGATCATCTTAAAACCCGCTTTTAAAAGCGGGTTTTAAGAAAGAATCAATTTTTCTTTATTGTTTCAGTAATTCCATTAAAGACATTAATGAAGCACTTAATTTATTAAGAATATCCATCATACTAGCCCTAGGAGGGAATGTAGTACTGGGAGTAGGAGGGATAGTATCGGGAGTTGGAAGTTTACATGCTCCATTTTGACAACTAGGACAGCGGTAATCTATATATTTTACCTCATTGTTTTCACAGTAGTATTCTCTAAGTACAGTGGGACTCCCAATACACTGATCAGTATA
>Ga0078972_1002569_pt1 | contig 59359 bp, 54 predicted proteins | sample YelNatPaOPGAMG01_FD_67568 | JGI IMG/M metagenome (GOLD analysis project Ga0078972, IMG submission 67568) | Hot spring thermophilic microbial communities from Obsidian Pool, Yellowstone National Park, USA - OP-RAMG-01 (SPADES assembly) (version 2) | ecosystem: Environmental > Aquatic > Thermal...
AGCATGCATATAGATAAAGCTATGATGCTTTTAGGGATTTGAATCAGAGAGTTCTCGTTACTCTTTTTTCTCTCCATCTCTAAAGAAGGGTAAGCTCTGTCAAAGTATGCCTTAATTTCGCCAAATGTGAGCCTTTATGGGTTAGGAAAAGCCAATCTCTTTAATGTACCATGCCAATATTTTTAACTTTCTCTTAAAGATCCTCAAAAGGGACCCTAATCGCATATGACTTTGCCGTATCCCTGGATAGCTGTTATCGATGCTTGACAATTGATTTTTTTTTCTCTACCCTCCTGACACAAGACCAGCCCTGTAATCATAAAAAGTTTTTAGCTTGCGGGTAAGCTAGACTTTTTTTTACCTTGTCTCGTTCTATTTTTCACAAGATGAGGCAAGGTTCTGGATGAGGGGGTCCAAATATAAAAGAAGCGGAAGGAGGTACAGAAATTGGGTTTTGAGCTTCCCAAGCAGGTCTACACAGGCAAGATTAGAGAAACGGTAATAGGGACGGGCCCAAAGGCGTTGACATTAGGAGGAGAGGGCGTTTACCCCTTTCATGTCTTTGAGGGAGAGGTGCCCAACCCACCAAAGGTGGGGATGGAGATTTGGGATTATGATCCTTCGGCAGAGTGGCCGAGCGCAGTGGTAGAACCCTTCAAAGATGTGATAGGCTCTCCTGAAAAGTGGGCACAGAAGTGTGTAAACGAATACGGGGCCGACTTCATAGTTATCCAGCTAAAGAGCACAGACCCCAACGGCATGGACAGGCCAGTGGAAGATGCGGTGAAGGTGGTAAAGTCAGTGGTGGATGCAGTGGATGTGCCTGTTGTGGTTTGGGGTACTGCCAATAAGGAAAAGGACGAAGCCCTCCTAAAAAGGATTGCAGAGGAATGCCAGGGAAAGAACCTGGCCCTTTCACCTGTGGAAGAGGGCAACTACAAAGGCATAGGTGCAACTGCATTGGCCTTTAACCATGTGATAGTTGCCTCCACACCCATAGATGTGAACCTGGCAAAGCAGTTGAACATCCTACTGGAGAACTTAGGGGTGGCCTTAAACAAGGTTATCATTGATCCCACCACGGGCGGTCTGGGGTATGGCTTGGAGTATTCTTACTCTGTGATGGAAAGGATAAAGATGGCAGGCCTTACCCAGGAAGACGAAAAGCTTCAGGTTCCCATGATAAATAACATTGCCAACGAGATCTGGAAGAGCAAGGAAGCAGGTCTAAGTCAAGAGGATGCTCCCACACTGGGCGATACAGAAAAAAGAGGCATTTTGATGGAGGTAACGGCTGCCGTCTCTTACCTCCTGGCCGGTTCCAATGCATTGATCTTGAGGCATCCTGAGAGCGTGAGGCTTGTGAAGGCCTATATCTCACTTATGCTAAAGGGTGGTTCTGCACTTGATTTGCAAGGGATTACAAAGAAACTGCCAAAGGTGGAAGTGGATCTTGCCAAGATTGCACCAGCCCCCAACCTTGAGATAGCCAAGGAAGAGAAGGCCAAAGCACCAGCCAAACCAGCAGAGAAGGAAGCACCAAAGGAAGCCCCCAAGGCAGAGGCTCCAAAGGTGGAGGCAAAGCCAGAGCCGCCTAAGGTAGAGGCAGCTCCTGCGCCTGAAGTGGCCAAGGAAGATTTGGAGGCAAAGAAGCGCGCAGAGGAAGAGGCCAGGATAAAGGCAGAGTTGGAGGCCAAAAAGCGAGCAGAGGAAGAGGAGAAAAAGAAGATAGAGGCAGAACTAAAGGCAAAGCTGGAGGCAGAGGCCAAGGCAAAGGCAGAAGCAGAGGCCAAGGCAAAGGCAGAGGAAGAGGCCAAGAGGCGGGCCGAGGAAGAAGAAAGGCTTTTGAAGGAAAAGTGGGAAAAGGATCTGGAAGAGATAAAGAAGGCCAGGGAGGCAGCCCTCCAAAGGCTCATGGCAGAAATGAAGCCAGAGGAAGAGGTGAAGATAAGCAGGAAGGATATGGACCTCATGGAAAGGATCCTGGAGGGACTGAGAAGATATCACAAGCATCAATAGTAGTTTGAATTTCTGGCACAAGGAGGCCAGAAGACCTTAACGAAGAAGGGAGGATTTGGTCATGTCAAAATTGGTAGCATTTGCTGCCATACAAGGAGCATACAACATAGTATCCAAGGCAGAGGGGAAGTACAAGGAAGCCCTTGAAAAGTATGGTGGCAGTCAGAAATTAGAGTTTCCAAACACAGCCTATTACTTACCCATCATATATTCACTCACAGGTATGAAGGTTACAGACCTTGACTCGGCCAGAAAGCCATTGGAACTGGCCAGGAAGCTATTACCACCCCACGTGAAGAAGGATTGTCATTTGCCCTACTTGGGACCTGTCCTGGATGCAGGCATGGCAGCACTCTTTGCAGAGGAGATAGTGGAGGCCATTAGGTATGTGGAAGACCCTGACTTCTATCAACCTGATGTGGAAGATCCAGATGTGGACAACGGAAAGATCTGGTTGGGTGCTGCAAGCGACACCATCATGAGAAAGAGGGGTGTGGAGTTTGTGGATGGTACGGCACCTGGCTTTGTGGCCATAGTGGGTGCTGCACCAGATAGTGCCACTGCCAAGAGATTGGCCCAAGAGTATCAAGAAAAGGCAATATATGTATTTATGGCCGCCAACCAAAACGGCACCACCTTTGCGGAACAGTTGGTAAAGGAAAAGGTGCAGATCGGTTGGAATACAAGGCTTGTGCCCTTTGGCCCGGATATCTCAGCAGCGGTCTTTGCCTTGGGTTTCGCCAACAGGGCAGGTATGGCCTTTGGCGGTATCAACCCAGGTGACTTCAAAAGACAGTTGAGGTACCAGAAAAACAGGATATTTGCCTTTATCAACGCCTTAGGTGATGTGAATGCCGAATGGGCTGCAAATGCAGCAGGCGCAATAAACTGGGGCTTCCCCACCATAGCAGACACAGACATTCCTGAGATACTCCCCACAGGAGTGTGTACATATGAGCATGTAGTAGCAAGGGTGCCACTGGAAGAGATAGTTCAGAAGTCCATAGAGGTGAGGGGCTTGAAGATCACCATCTCCAAGGTGGATATACCACTTGCTTACGGACCTGCCTTTGAAGGTGAGCGTGTGAGAAAGGACGACCTCTACCTGGAGATGGGCGGTGGCAGGACCCAGTGCACAGAGCTGGTAAAGATGGCAGAGATGAACGAGATCGAGGACGGAAAGGTGGAGGTGATTGGCCCTGACATAAAGGATATAAAGAAAGGCGACAGATTGCCCCTTGGCATATTTGTTCAGGTGGCAGGTAGGAAGATGCAAGAGGACTTCGAGCCCATCTTGGAAAGGCAGATCCATCACCTCATCAACTATGCCCAAGGCATCATGCATATAGGACAGAGGGATATCTCCTGGATCAGGGTGAGTGAGGCTGCTGTACAGAAAGGCTTTACCCTCAAGGACATAGGCAAGATCCTGCATGCCAAATTCCATCAGGACTTTGGAAGTATCTTGGACAAGGTGCAGGTGACCCTTTACACCAACAAGGAAGATGTGGACAAGCTAACCGAAAGGGCCAGGAAAGAGTACAAACACAGGGATGAGCGTGTGGAGAACATGACGGACGAATCCGTGGAGATCTACTACTCCTGTACCCTGTGCCAGTCCTTTGCACCCAGCCATGTGTGTGTTGTAAGCCCTGAGAGGACAGGACTTTGCGGCGCATATAACTGGATGGACTGCAAGGCCTCCTATGAGATAAACCCCACCGGTCCAAACCAACCTATTGTGAAGGGCGAATGTATTGATCCAAAATTGGGCCAGTGGAAGGGCGTAAATGAATTTGTATACAAGGCCTCCAGGCAGGCCATAACACACTATAATTTCTACAGCGTGGTCCATGCTCCAATGACCACCTGCGGGTGCTGCGAGTGCATCTGTGCAGTGCTACCACAGTGTAACGGCGTTATGACCGTGCACAGGGATTATACAGGGGATACACCTTGTGGAATGAAGTTCACAACCTTGGCAGGTGTGATCGGTGGTGGGCAGAGTACCCCGGGATTCGTTGGGCATTCCAAGTTCAACATCACCCAGAGGAAGTTTATTGCAGGGGATGGTGGGCTCCTTAGGTTGGTGTGGATGCCCAAGTCCCTAAAGGAAGAGATCAGGGAAAGGTTGATCAGAAGGGGACAGGAGCTGGGTGTCCCTGACTTGATAGACAGGATTGCCGACGAGACAGTGGGTACCACAGAGGAAGAAATCCTTCCCTTCTTGAGGGAGAAGGATCATCCTGCATTGAAGATGCCCCCAATAGTGGCAAGTGAGGAGTAAGATTTCGGGGACCCTTTTGGGTCCCTTTTAAGATAACTACGCAAACCTTAGGAGTGGATTATGGGACTGACAGGTATTCAAATATTCAAGCTTTTGCCAAAGACCAATTGTGGTGAGTGTGGGGTACCCACATGCCTTGCCTTTGCCATGAACTTGGCCTCGGGTAAGGCAGAGTTGGATTCTTGCCCATATGTGTCTGATGAGGCGAGGGAGCAACTGGCAGAGGCCTCTGCACCTCCCATCAGGCCTGTAAAGATCGGGGCAGGGGTAAGGGCCTTTACCACAGGCGGAGAGACCGTGCTGTTTAGGCATGAAAAGACCTTTTACAACCCCACGGCTATAGGTGTACTCATGCCCTCCAACATCTCCTTAGAGGAGTTGGAAAAAAGACTTAAGACCTACAACGCTTATCAGTACGAGAGGGTTGGTCTGAATCTGAGGCCAGAGCTCATAGCATTGAAGGACGTGAACGGAGACGGCTCCAAGTTTCAGGCAGTGGCAGAACGCATTGCAAAGGAAAGTGAGTTTAACCTGGTGCTCATGTCTGAGGACGCAGAGCACCTAAAAAAGGCAGCACAGGCCACACAGTTTAAAGGGCCCCTTTTGTACGCAGCCACAAAGGCCAATGTGGACGCCTTTGGTGCCCTGGCCAAGGAGCTGGGTCTTCCCCTTGCGGTAAAGGGATCCAATATGGACGAGGTCATGGAGCTGACGCAGAAGCTCACCAACATGGGTTTGAAAGACCTTGTGTTGGATTCAGGGTCAAGGGAGCCCAAGAAGGTCTTTGAAGACCAGGTGGCCATCAGAAGGGCAGCCCTCAAGGCAGGAAACAGGGCATTGGGCTTCCCAACCATTACATTTCCCTGTGAGATGGCCTCCAATTTGGATGTGGAGACCATGATAGCTGCCATGCTGATCCCCAAGTATGCTGGGATTGTGATCCTTTCGGACTTTCAGGGCGAAAGCCTATTCCCCTTGCTGGTCCAGAGGCTTAACATCTTCACAGACCCACAAAGGCCTATGACCGTAACGCAGGGCATCTACGAGATAGGCACACCCAATGAGAACTCACCCGTGTTGGTGACCACCAACTTCTCCCTCACATACTTTATCGTGAGTGGCGAGATAGAAAACAGCAGGGTTCCAAGCTGGCTCTTAATAATGGACACAGAGGGCCTTTCTGTTATGACCGCATGGGCAGCTGGAAAGTTTACCGGCGATGCAGTGGGCGCATTCGTAAAGAAAAGCGGTATAGCCGACAAGATATCCCACAGGAAGGTGATCATCCCGGGTTATGCAGCGGCCATTTATGGCGATATGGAAGAGGAGCTACCTGGGTGGGAGATAATCATAGGGCCAAGGGATGCTTCCATGATCCCTAAGTTTTTGAAAGAACTGAAAATCTAAAAAGGGGGATGGTATGCTGCTGATAGGGGAAAACCTAAATGTGATCAACAGGAAGATCGGCAAGGCCTTCAAAGAAAAGGATCCTGTGCCCATCATAGAGGAGGCCAAAAGGCAAAAGGAAAGGGGTATGGACTGGATTGACATAAATTTGGGGCCGGCCAGGAAGGGTGGACCTGAGTTGATGGAATGGGTGGTGAAAACCGTGCAAGAGGCCATAGGAGATACCCCTCCCCTCTGCCTGGATACCTCCAACATAGAGGCCATGGAGGCAGGGTTGGCCGTGCACAAGGGAAAGGCCATCATAAACAGCATAATGGCAAGGCCTGAAAGATACGAAAAGATGATACCCCTTGCAGTCAAGTACAAGGCCGCAATGATTGCCCTCACCTGGGGCCCAGAGGGCCTTCCCAGGGATGAAAACGAAAGGGGTGCCCTTGCAGCAGAGCTGATATATGCGGCAAATTCCGCAGGGATCCCCAATGAGGACATATTTGTGGACGGGATAGTGACACCGGTTAACATACAACAACCCCAGCTCATGAGTCTGCTTGCATTTCAAGAGATGCTCCAGGATATAGCCCCAGGGGCCAAATCCACCTGCGGGCTCTCTAATGTGTCAAACGGTGTGCCTGATCACCTAAGGCCCTGGCTCAACAGAACCTATATGGTGATGCTGGAAAGGAAAGGCATGTATTCCTGTATTGCTGATGCCTATGATGATGTGCTCATAGACATTGCCAGGGGCAGGAGGCCTGACATAGTGCAGGTCATCCACAAGGTGATGGATGGCGAACCCATTGACATGGGCAGCTTGAGTCAGGAACTCCAAAATTATGTGAAGACCGCAAGGGTGATCTTGGGCCATACACTCTTCTCAGATTCCTGGCTGGAGATCTAATAGCAGGTTCTGTATCCTTGGGGGTGCCTTGCACCCCCTTTTTTGTTTAAGGCTGCAACAGCTCGCTACAAAACTTGGGTAGACAAAAGGCGAAGCGGTGGATTTCAGGGGTATAGTATTTCAGGTCCTTTAATAATTTGGCCCTTTCCATGGAAAATTCCTGGGGTTTATATTTCTTAGAACAAAATGCAAAACCGATTAATCCGCTTGGATATGTGGGAACCTTTGTTGTGTAATAGCTTACAATGGGGTAAATTTCCCTTGAAAACCCCAGCACTTGCCGTATAATTCTTAGATGTAGATAGATGCTCTCAAGCTGTGAGGTGACTATACCATCTTCTGAGAGGCAATCATACATATCTTTGTAAAATTCTTTTTGAAAAAGCACCATGCCAGGGCCGATTGGATCAGTGGAGTCAACTATGATAACATCGAAATAATTCTTGAATTTCTTAACAAACACAGCACCATCTTCAAAATAGAGTTTCACCCTTTTATCATCAAATGAGTGTGCAAGGGAAGGTATATACTGTCTACACGATTTTACAACCTCTTCATCTAATTCACATACAACACATTCTTCCACTTCCTGATGTTTCAAGACCTCTCTTGCTGTTCCTCCATCACCACCGCCTATTATGAGAACCCTTCTGGGATTTGGATGTGTGAGAAGAGGCACATGGACGATCATCTCGTGATAGGCAAATTCGTCAAATTCCGTTGTCATGATGATATTGTCCAGCACAAGGACCCTGCCAAGCTGTTCTGTTTCAAAGATTGCAATATCTTGAAACCTGCTCCTGTAATGGCATAATACCTGCTTTATCTTAAAGCTAAACCTACAACCAGGGGCAAAATCCATGATATCGTGAAACCAAACGTTGAAATCCTTGATCTCATTTTGCACAGCAAGTTCAACACTTGTGGGCATTCCCTCGTAATTTATTGCCATCTTAAACCTCCTAAGGACTGATAAACTGGTGAATGGCTGGGCATATTAAAGGTTAAGGTCTTAAAATGTCAACAGTTTCAATCAGGCTTTTCCACTTCGTAAGTGGAACGGGTTTGGTGGTGGGGCTACATCCTTTTGAGGTACCTGTAGAGAGTGGCCCTACCTATTCCCAATATTTGTGCTGCCTTTGTCTTACTCCCCTTCGCCTGGAGCAGTGCCTGCTCCACATCCTTTGGTGAAATCCTGTTCCCTGTGTTCTCCTCATGGGATTGGAAGGCCTTTTCTCTAATAACCTGGGGTAGGTCATCTTCCTTTATCAAGCCGTCTTGGCAGTGCACCAATGCATACCTGATGGCGCTTTGCAATTCCCTAACATTTCCAGGCCAACTGTACTCCATCAGGAGCCTCATGGCATGTTTGCTGATGCCTTTTGCCTTTATGCCCTCCCTCTGGGCCTCTTTCAAAAAATGCTCCGCCAGCAAAGGGATGTCCTGGGACCTTTCTCGCAAGGGCGGGATGTGTATGGGAACCACATTCAGCCGATAATAAAGGTCTGACCTAAAACGGCCCTCCTTCACCTCCTTTCCCAGGTCCTTGTGGGTGCCGCTTAGGATCCTAACATCCACCCTCACAGGTGATTCCCCACCCAATTTCTCAATGTATCCTGACTCTATGGCCCTGAGCAACTTTGCCTGGAGGTGTAAAGGCATATCACCTATCTCATCCAGAAACAGTGTGCCCTTGTGGGCCAGCTCGAATCTCCCTTTCCTGGCCTTGTAAGCACCTGTGAATGCCCCCCTTTCATATCCAAACAGCTCGCTTTCCAAGAGGTTTTCAGGAAGGGCTGAGCAATTCACAGGGACAAAAGGCCCCTTTGCCCTCTTGCTCTCCTGATGTATGGCATGGGCCACCAACTCCTTGCCCGATCCTGTTTCACCAAAGATGTGAACCGGGTAGTCCACTTGGGCAAGGGCCTTTATCTTTTTGTATATCTGAAGCATTTGGGGGGAGCTTCCAATTATACCATTGAAGGATGAGACCTTTTTCAGTTCAAATTCCAGTGCCAGCAAATCGGTGAGATCCTTAAAACAGGCAAGTACTCCAAAGAAGCTCCCATCTTTATCAAATATGGGGTTTACTACCATCTCAAGCTTTCTTAGATCTCCATCCTTGGTGATGGCCGTAAGGGGATAGTGTATCTCACTTGTAAGCTTAGGATCCTTCACAAGGAAGGAGCATTGATCTCCACAAAAGGGTCTTCCAAAGACATCATGACAATCCTTATTTAGGACTTCTTCCCTCTTAAAACCTGTTATCCTCTCTGCAGATCGGTTGAAGAAGACTATTCTTCTCTGATGGTCGTGGGCGATTATACCTTCGTTAAGGTTGTCTAAGATCCTTTCAAGGTTGTCTTTCTCCTCCATCAGGCGCTTTAGCATATCCAAGCCCATGTGTATCCTCCGTACGGAGGGTAATATAGGTGAAATTCAAATGACTGGCAAGAAGGACAAAAAAGGCCTCTGACCCATTACTTAGGTCACAGGCCTAAAAGAGACGGGCGAAGACTAAAGTTTTTGAAGTTCCTCTCCAAAGGCCTTTCCGTAGTCCTGGCAGGCCTTCAAGCCTTCACGGGTGGAGATGTTGTCCTCGGTGAGCTTGAAAGGCCCTAAGGAAAAAGGCCTCATCTTGAAGACATACTCCATTGTATCAAGTATTAACTTTGGGGCCTCACCGCTATGGGTTGAAGATCCAAAGGCACCTGCCAACTTATCACGAAGTGGCGCCTTTTGAGCAAGGAACAAAAATGTCTTCATTGTGCCTATCATGTCCTTGTGATAAGTTGGTGAACCAAAGATATAACCATCATAACCTTCCAAGTCTTGCTCTTTCTTTATCTGGTTGACCTTCTTTAGCTCCACTTCTGTGCCGGAGAACCTTAGCCCCTCGGCAATGTACTGAGCCATTTCTTCTGTATGACCTGTCCTGCTGTCGTATACAATTATGACCTTTTTCATGTCTTCTCCTCTTTAGCTTATTTTCTCATACTTCCCACTACTTCCACACTGTGGGCACTTTTTAGGCTTACACTTTGACTCCTTTACATTTCCGCATTCCGTACATTTATATTTTCCCATGTTATCACCTCCCAGCATGATAAAATTCAAGATTTGTGCCGTGAGATCCCTTATTATCCTTCCTTGGTCTTGCTCAAAAAAAGGTCTCATAGAAAAAGAAAAAATCAAGGAAGCTGTCTCAACGAGACAAAGTGTCTTGAAACTGAAACATTATTCCTTGGGCCATTCCTGCTCCCTCTCCTCCACAAAGAAACAAAACCTATCCTTTTCCAGTACCTTAAAGGTAACAGGGCACCTGAGCAAAACCTTTCTCTCTGTGAGGGCTATGATCTCCCAATCCCCTTTTAGCGGTCCTGATAAGATGTGTATCTTCTGCCCCACTTGAAAGTCAAAGGGCTGAAACACAAATACCCTCTCCAATCCCATGATATCTACCTCCTTGTCTTATTTGTCCAATGGCCCATGTGCTAAAAGCAAGGATTGGGCCACCGGAAAGGCCCTCCAATGAATCAGGGCTATGGAAAGTTTTTCCACTTCCTAAGTGCGATTAAGCCAAGGAAAAATGGACCTTACTGTATCCCTGCTAAATGAATCATGGAGCTTGACAAGGGTAAAGAAATCTTTATACTCCCACCTATCCCTTAAATCCTTTTCAGCCAAGGGGAGATGGGGTCCTCCTGGTAACTGCCTTAGGGCTGATGACTCCTACCATATTACAAGTGAAAGATCTGGGATCTTAAGAGAAGATTAATGCCTTTTGCTTTTTCGGAAGGCGTTTATTGCTTGGAAGAAACCAAAAGGCCTCCCATACCTCCATACAGCATGGAGGTAAACGCTCTTCAAAAGATCCCAAGTGGTGTTTTGTAAAGATATAAAAAAGGCGGGAGAGGTTTAGTGGGGATACAGGTTCAGAACAATGGGAAATGTTTGAGAAAATCTTTGTGGAATACCTAATTTCTGGAAGGTAGGAGGAGATTTTTAGATGGAACATATATTCTTCACGGCAAGCCTTTGGTTGGGACTTGCGGTAGTGGCGGCAATAATTGCGTATCACCTAAAGGTCTCCATAGCCCTTGTGGAGATCTGTGTTGGCGTCTTGGCAGCTGCAATCATGAATCATTACGGCATGGGGAATCTGTTGAATCTAAACGAAGAGTGGCTGAAATTCCTTGCCTCTTCGGGTGCTGTTATGCTCACCTTCCTTGCGGGTGCAGAGCTGCAACCAGACGTACTCAGAAAAAAGCTAAAGGAAGCGGGCGTTGTGGGAATCATCGGCTTTTTTGCGCCTTTTGTGGGTTGTGCAATTGTTGCCAAGTATTTATTGGGCTGGGATACAAGGGCAAGTCTCCTTGCTGGTATTGCCCTTTCCACCACCTCAATGGCAGTGGTGTATGCGGTGATGCTGGAAACAGGCTTAAACCAAACCGAATACGGAAAGGGGATCTTGGCAGCGTGTTTTATAAACGACCTGGGCACGGTCATAGCCTTGGGGCTTTTATTTGCGCCTTTTGGAGTGAGGACAATTGTGTTTATCGCTATAACGGTTGTGGTGCTGTTTTTGTTGCCCTCTTTTAGCCACGGGATTGCAAAGATCTATGCAGGAAGGACGGCTGCAATAAGGACAAAGTGGATCGTCATGGTGGTGTTTGCATTGGGTAGTTTTGCGCTGTGGTCGGGAAGTGAGGCTGTTCTTCCTGCCTACCTGGCGGGAATGGTGCTGGCAGAATTCTCAAACAGTGATTCCTTCTGGTTGAGAAGGTTGAGGACACTTACCGTGGGATTCCTAACACCTTTCTATTTCATAAGGGCAGGTGCATTCGTATCTGTTAGCTCATTGGTTGCAGCTCCCCTTGTGTTTTTGGCCTTATTCGGAGGGAAGGTTGCTTCCAAGATATTTGGCCTTTTTCCCTTTATCAAAAGCTTTAGAAAGAAACAAGACGAGACATGGTATTATACACTCTTGATGTCCACAGGGCTCACCTTTGGCACCATTTCAAGTCTATACGGACTTACCCATAACATAATAGACCAAACTCAATATTCCTTGCTCGTGGCAGCGGTGATAGCTAGTGCAGTCATCCCAACACTAATTGCCGGCTATTTCTTCCTCCCTTCCCACCTGGTACCTGTACAAGAACCCGTAGGACCTGTGGAGGAGGAAAGCTTGGCGGATGAGTGATGTAATTGACAGGTTGCCCAACTACTGAAGCTCCAATAGGAGTTATTAAAAAGATAAAGAATTTTGATGTTATTTACAGGCGATGATATGTAGGAGGAGAGTCTCAGAAAGATGCTGGCTAAGTGTTAACTAGAGAAACTTAGCCTGGTATATTGTGAGATAAGTTGTGGTGGGTAAACTGAATCGAGACTACAAATACCAGAAGTTGGAATGGAAGACCATTGGACGAACAACTATTAAGATTGTTAGTTCCTGACTTTATTGTAAAGGAAACCTCTATCTGAGTACATAGGTTTTGGCGTACTATTTCGAATTATTTCTTTATAGAGTTCTTCATAGCGATGAACAATATTCTCAATACTAAATTCTTCCTTCACACGAGCTCTAGCACGCTTGCCCAATTCCATTCTGATATTCAATGGTAATGATATGACCTCTTTAATTGCCAAGGCAAGTGAATTTGAATCTCCGGGAATAACGACACGACCAGTATCTCCAACAATGTATGAACAATCACCTACGTCTGTCACAATGCATGGCACTCCACATGCCATAGCTTCACCAACTACATTAGGAAATGCCTCTCCGTGGGAAAAAGAAACCAGCAGATCCAAGGCCGCCATCAACTGGGGAACATCTCTGCGCAATCCCAACAGATATGTTACGTTTCGTAATCCCTTCGAATCAATCAATTTCAGAAGCTGTAAGTTGTTCTCATCCACACCGTTGCCGGCCAAGAGGAAATGTACATCTGGCATTTCTCTATGAACCATTCCAGCCGCCTCAATAAAGCCTAAATGATTTTTGTGTGGATCAAATCGTGCAATCATACCAACCAAAGGAGTATTTAAGTCAATTCTCAGCTGTTGGCGAATCTTTTTCTTAGCCTCATTGTCTGGTTTGAAAAGAGAAAGATCAAATCCGTTGGGGATAACGACAAATTTATTAATTGAGTATCCCATAGACACATGTACATCTATAGCTAACCTTGAACATGACACAATACACGTGGGAACTAAATTTGAAAGAAGCCCACATACTCTTGCAACCGTACGGGTCAGAAATTTTGTTTTGTCTTTATCTAAATTGTAATTGCGAATACACCATACCACAGACCTAACTCCTCCAATACGTGCAGCCAAACCACCCAAGAGGTCGGCATAGTACATCCAAGTGTGTACCAGGTGAGGTTTGTATCTTCTAACTATCTTTAGTAGCTTAATAAGAGCAGGAGAGGCCTTTATCGGAGAATCTATATATAGTGCAAGCACAGGAATGCCCATCTCCGTAATAAGGTGGCCCAACTCTCCCATAGTGCCTAGTGACACAACAATGGGTTGAAATACACTTCTGTCTATTCGGAATAGGAGCTTAGATAGCATTACCTCTGCACCACCGATCAAGAGATCAGTTATTACGTAAAGTATACGTATCATTGGCTTCAGTCTAAAGCCTTTTCAAAACTTTCAACCATGCGTTCCACAGAAAAGTTTTCTTGTATTCGTCTCCTCACACTATTTTTAATCCATGGTTCCTTTTTAATTCGCTCAAGCATCCTAATTATACCTTCAGCTAATGCCTCAGGGCTCTTGGGCGGAACAACTTCTCCCAATGCCCCCACTATTCTGCCAGAATCACCCACATCAGTAACCACACAGGGAACACCGCAACCCATAGCCTCAGCAACTACATTGGGAAAGCCTTCACCAAATGATGAAGAAGATACCAGGAGATTTAGACTGTTATATACAGCCGGCATATCCTTTCTCGGCCCGGCCCAAAGGAGGCGGGATTCAATGTTGAGCGTATGTGCGAGTGACTTCAATTTCTTTAAATCCGCCTCTGATCCCCCGCCAACGCAAACAATCCGTATGTTGTTTACCTCCTGTAAAACGAGAGCACAAGCTCTGAGAAAGGTTGAGTGATCCTTCATAGGGTCCAATCTGCCAACCATGCCAATCAGAAACTCTTCTGGCCTTATACCCCACTCTTTCCTAACCTGCTCACCAGCAACAGGATTAGGCCTGAAGTATTGTGTATCTATCCCGTTCTCTATGACTAATATTTTGCCGGACGGGAATCCGCGTCTGATGGCCCATTCTCTCCCAGCATAAGAATTGGCCACAATACAATCAGCTTTATGGCTCAAGTAATTTTCTATAGCCGGAATCAACCGCATTAACCAGTCGTAATAACTCATCTCCATGAATGCAGCCCTTATACTCCAAACTATGCGAGGTTTACCCACTACTGGCTTTAATAGCACTGCCATTACATTTGGCACATCAAGGAGGGAATAGACCGTCCCTGGCCTCAACTGACGTAGCCTACGCATAAGCTTCCATAAAAATCCGATTATGTCCCAACGATGGGTTTTATTTAGATAGTAAACAGGTATCCCGTTTCTTATCATTTCCTGATCGAATTCTCCGCCATTGTAAAAAAGGATTGAACATACTTTATGCCCCATTTTTTGCAATTCTTTAGCCAGCACAACCAACTGACGTTCCGCTCCCCCTAGGTCAAGTTTGCGCGCCAAAAAAACTATTGGATCAAGTTTCTTTTCAGCCAAATGTGTTGTCATCTTTCATAATTGTTATGTTAGGCAGAACTACTTGGCTCTATGGCACGTACTCTCTAATTCCATGCGTTATATTTACAGGGTTAAACAGGTAGTTCTTACGCAAAACATTTATGAAATGGGTTTATAGGCAATTGCAAAGAGATGAGGATCCGCAATGGGTTGTTTCATTTTTGCGAGCAACCATCTTATTGATGACTTTATAAATCCTAAAGCATTCCGTCTTTTCCAATCTACAAAGGTGACTATCTTGATTTGTTGTATTCTGAACCCACTTTGTACAAGGACAGATTTGAGTTTATACTTGTCAAAGGATTGAACATGTCCAAATCTATGAAAAACATTGCCACACTTTGGGCAAACCACGAGAGAGTCTTCCAAAATTTCCCGATATGGAGTTGTCAACAAGAGTCTTCCTTCAGCCTTCAAAACCCTGAAAATCTCCTTCATCGTTAGGCTTAGCACATCTTCTTGAAGGTGTTCTATCACTTCCGCCATTACCACAACGTCAAACATTTCATTATCAAAGGGAATGTAGTGGCTATATCCCACACGAGCTTTTTCCCCCAGGTTAAGCTCGTTCCTGACCTTCTCTATCGTTCCGGCACTTGGATCAATGCACCAAATGTCCACCCCTTTTCTTAGCGCCAATTTTTCCAGTGCTCCGGAACCGACTCCAATGTTAAGAACTTTTTCTCCCCCGGTGAGAAAGCTAATTAGGTACCGTTGCCTTACCTCAGGGAAAAAGTGAGCGGCAAGGGTACTTGTTTGATAAAAATCCCACATCTTTTCTTGATCCATGGTCCTTTTCCTCATTAGGCTTTATTATAAAGATGTAACCACACCTTTGATAAAAAAGCCTCCCCCACCGGGCAATCTAACCATTTTTTCTACTTTATTTGCGAGGAACTCATCAATAGCAGCCGTTGCTCCCGGACATGTGAGAAACCCATAGTCATCACAAACTATTATACCTCCCGCGTTCATTCTATCGTAGAAAAAGCGGATGCTTTCATAAGTAGGTTCATAAAGATCCACGTCGATATGAACGAAAGAAAAGGTCAAGGAAGAGACCTCTCCAAACCGAGATGGAATCCATCCTTTGTAATATTTAACGTCATGGAAATCTGATAGAATACATCTTACTGTCTGTTCATCTATTGACAAAGAGCTTTGCCGCCAATAGCTGCCGTCCTTTTCAGGATTTGGGCTACTTAGTCCTTCAAAGGAATCAAATATATGATGAATGCGACGGAACCGTGACTTCATATTTGACAATAAGATTATATAGCTCCCACATCCTTTATAAACACCACATTCGGCAGTGTCTCCTTCAATATTCTCGGTAAGGCGCAATAATTCTTGTAAGGCTAATCTCCTGTGGGCGTTAAACCCATACTCTTCACCGAACTTAGCTAAAATTGAATTTAGTCTTTTGTCATAAAACCAGGCGAGCTCAGGCCATGTAAGTTTATAGTTGGGACAAAGATACTTAGCAACCCTATGGATTAATTTGAATCCAACTAAGTCATCTTGTTTGATCCCAAGGATAACCAGAACCAAGTCTAAGAAATCTTTAACCTTCATTTAATTGTTTACCTTTAGTAAATGTGTCAAAAACTGCTCAAGCATTAGCTGATTGATATCGAGTTTGGTGGCATTCTTACTGGATATTAACGTATGGTAAAACACCAGTTAAGAAAGCGTAGCAAGTTAGTCTCCCATTCATAATCCTTCCAATATCTTTCATATCCTGCCTTGGCAATTCTGATTCTTTCTTCATCGTTTTGCAAATAATATTCTATGAGCTCTATGGCCTCATCCAATGTGTCATAATAGACTGCTTCCTTGTTTGGTTCGAAGATTTTTGCGTGACTATTAGCCGCACCCTTGTCGCAGACCATCATCATTCCATGGGCTGGGATTTCATACATGCGCATGTTTCCGGTTTCGTAGGGCTTTTCTGATAAGTGCATATTGAAGCCTATCTTAGTTCGCCAATACAAATTTGTCCTTTCTTCAGTAGTGAGTGAGGTTACGCGATAGGGGTAGATCGGTTTACCTATCAAGCATCGGATCAAACCCAGATATCCCTTGAAGGGCCAACGTCCGTGCACCTTAAACCGTGATCCAAAATGCCGCTTTAGGGTAATAAGTCTATCAACTTTAGCTTGGGAAGGATTTCCCACATATACCAAGTCAATGTCCCTTTTGGAAAAAAATCCTTCATCTGCCTGCTCCGGTTTGGGACATGGAGTTGTTAAAGGCCACCAAGTGGCCGGCTTGCCACACCAGCGCTTTATTGCTTCATCGAATGTGAGGTTATCAATGTACCCGGGAGATATATAAAAAGCTCCGTCAAATGCCCAGAGGTAGGGAATGCCTCGGAGGTAGGTTGAATAAGGGTCATCGATGAATCCAAGTATTTTGATGGGCTTTTTTAGTTCTCGAACCAGTATCTCAGGGTGAATAAAGTTATAGGTACTCATAACTATGAGGTCAAAATCGCGGAAACGATCTATGAAATCTCTCACCATTTTCATGTAGTGAGGATCCCTCTCACGATATAGGCGGTCAACTCCTGCTGCATTAACAGTTAGGGCTCTACCTTTGAAATATCCATTCAAGCCCCAGATTAAAAGATCTGAAAAAGACCAATGTGATCTTGGAAGAAAATAAGAAAGGGGGTCATAGGTCTCTATTTGGTACCCGTGGAAATCTTGAATAGGTTTGAAATTAAAAAGACAAACACGTCTCATTCTACTTTTGACTCCTTGAGCAGCCTATTAAGACACTTCAAGACAGCTAAAGAGGAGAGAGTTGTTGCTATAAAAGTGCCGATAGTTGTACCAAGCGCGACACCTGAGACTCCCATATGCACACTGAGCCAATAAGAAAATAGTCCAGAAACGATTACTTGTGTTATTGTTATAATACCAATGGCGAGCGTTTTCTCAATTGCAACCAACGCACGCTGAGATACTAAAAGCATTAATAGGAGAGGGAACTGGAAAAGATACATGCGCATAACTTTTGTAGCCTCTATAGTATGACTCATTTGAAATTCTCCACGTTGAAAAAGCAATCTTACGATATCTCCAGAAAGTATTACACAGACCCCTGTTATTGCAAGACCCCAAAGAATTACAATAGTACAGGCCCAAAGATATAGTGTTCTGTATGCATCCCACGACTTTTGAACAACAATTTCCGAAAAATGAGGCAGAACTACCACGCCGATTGCAGTTACAAAAAGACTGGATAAGGCAGCTGGTACTTTGAAACCATAACTGAGCAGTGAAACTGCTCCTTCCCCTAACCTGAAAGCAATGAGTTGCTCTAACACAGGTCCAAAGGAAGAAACAATCCCTCCAACAACAATGGGTGCTGCGAGCCTACTTAACTTCATAACACCTGTCTTAAGTTCTCTGCCCCACTGAATTAATTTTGCTTTTCTTAAAAGAGATAGAAGTAGCAATCCTTCAGCTCCAGACCCTGCCACCGTTCCACCAAGTAGGATACCCAATCTTGGCTCTGGTACCAACCACAATGCAGCAAGGATTGCAAATGGGAACAGTGCAGGCAGTAATGCATTTGGCCAGAAGGATTTGCGCGCTTGCAAAGCACCATACAGGAGGATATTGATGCCGTTTATAAAATAATACGGTATTAGCCACATACATGCTTCAAGAATTGCCTTTCGTGAATCATCAGGTGTCTGAGGATATAGAATAGAAAACAGTTTTGGTAGAATTATCAGCCATATTGGTAAGGCGACGGTTAAAAGTATAAGCACCAATTTTATAACCTGACCTAAGAGAGATGAAGCCTCTTCATCATTTTTTTCAACGAGGGATGGAATAAGGACAGTTTGAAATGCTATTGCAATCACGGATACCGGCACACCTATTAACACATAGGCCATTAAGTAGATGTCTAAGACATGTGAAGCGCCAAATCTTGCTGCTACGGCCATGTCCTTAAACAAGGCCAAGAGCTTTGGAATTAAAGAAATGGCACTAAAACGGACTATGGCAAAAACAATAGCCCTCGTCCGTGTGCCAAATATGGGCTTTTTGATATTCAAAATGACTGCGGTTTGTGACATTCCACGTTAAGACTGATCAAAATTCCGTTCTCTTTATCCATATGCGGCACATAGGCCTGAGAATAATCATCTATGTTAGCATGTTCGGTCTTTCTCCAATCGTACCTGTGAATACTTTCGAATCCTACTGCCTCAAGTTCACGTTTAAGGGTGTCAAAATCAAAAATATTGTAATGTATGTTGTAAAGGTAGTCCTGACGCCCAAAGAGTGGACCAATAATAAGATCCAAACGGCCATATTTGCAATAAACTTCACATAATTTAGCAAAATCTGGTACAGAAGTTCTCAAAAGGCCCCCAGGTTTTAACACTCTGTACCATTCTTTAAGAACATGGCGAACTTCTCGACGTTTAAAGTGTTCCAATACATGGCAGTTGTATATAAGCTCAACGCTGTTATCGGGAATAAAGGAAAGATTATCTATCGTTGACACATGGTCAATGTGCGGGTACTCTACTACGTCAATATGGATAAAACCCGGAATATATCTTTTACCACACCCTAAATGTAATTTCATCTCAATTTGTCTCCTGATATATCTGCGTCACTTATGAAGATAAGCATTTATCAATGTTAAGGCCAATTTTGCCAATGGCTTGTGAAACTCATGTGGTGGTTATGTGAAAACTTCACCTCTCCATCATCACATAGCTATATTCGTGATTGGTATAGCAGAAGCCCTTTTCGGAGCAGACTTTGATGCCTTCTCCGATGGGGGGGAGGGATAAGAGTTTCATGTCGTAGTCCACCATTATCTTCACCAACTCACTGAAGGTGGTGCGGGGTTGCCATTGGAGTTTGGCTTTGGCCTTGCCTATATCTGCCTGCAGGTGTTCCACCTCTGTGGGCCTAAAATAACGGGGATCAATCTCGATTATGATATCTCCAACCCTTATTTTATCAGCCGCAAGACCTGCCTTGGAAGAAATGGAACTCACCATGCCCTTTTCCTCCACACCGGTTCCTTTCCATTGAATCCCTATGCCTGCATACCCAAAGGCCTGTTCCACAAATTCCCTCACTGTGTGGCTCTCCCCTGTACCAACCACATAGTCCTCAGGTCTTTCCTGCTGTAACATAAGCCACATCATCTCCACATACTCTGGAGCAAAGCCCCAGTCTCGTTTGGCGTTCAGATTACCTAAGTAAAGCTTCTTCTGTGTGCCGGAAAGTATGTGGGCCAAGGCCCTTGTTATCTTCCTTGTTACAAAGGTCTCACCTCTCCTTGGAGATTCATGGTTGAACAGGATGCCATTCACTGCAAAGAGGCCGTAGGCCTCCCTGTAGTTCACAGTCATCCAAAATGCGTATAATTTGGCCGCTGCATAGGGGCTCCTGGGGTAAAAGGGTGTTTTTTCGTTCTGGGGTGGCGGGGAGGCACCAAAGAGTTCAGAGGATGAGGCCTGATAGTATCTGGTCTTAATCCCGCTTCTTCTTATTGCTTCAAGGAGCCTTGTGGTGCCCATACCTGTGATGTCTCCTGTGTATTCCGGCATGTCAAAGCTTACACGCACGTGGCTTTGGGCGGCCAAGTTGTATATCTCATCGGGCTGTATATTGTAGATGAGGTTTGTGAGTTGGCCGGAGTCAGAAAGGTCCCCATAGTGCAGATATAACCTTGCCTTGGGGTCATGGGGATCTATGTATATGTGATCGATACGACCCGTATTAAAGGTACTTGCCCGTCTGATTATTCCATGGACCTCATATCCCTTGGATAGAAGGAATTCTGCCAGATATGATCCGTCTTGGCCTGTGATACCTGTGATAAGTGCCTTCACGAAAGTACCTCCCATCGAATGCGCTGTGAACTCACCTGCTGTATCCTTGTTAGGTTTCTAAGGGTGTCTATTATATGAAATGCCAACCTTCGGCCTTGGGAGAGTTTGGACGGGCTACCGCCCTATGGCCTAAGCGCCTTTATGAATTCTTTCCTTCATGCTCCCAGTTGCAGAAAGAGATTCTAATTCCGTTGGGATAGGTGTCAACATAATTTTGTGGGCATGACAGATCAAATTATACCTTTTTAAGCCTTGGAAACCTTCCTCAGCTCCTCTGCCCTTATCTCCCTCCTGAGCATTTTGCCCACCTTGGATTTGGGTAACATGTCCCTGAATTCGATGTATTGTGGCACCTTATAAGGCGCAAGCCTTTCCCTGCACCACCTTGTAAGTTCATAGCTACTCACACCCTTCACATCGGGTTTCAGCACCACAAATGCCTTGATCCTCTCCCCCACTTTTTCATCAGGTACACCCACCACGCACGCTGCCATGACCGCCTTGTGTTCCTGCAAAACCCTTTCTATCTCCGCTGCAGCTATCCTGTAACCCTTGTGTTTTATCATATCCACAGAGCGGTCCACAAAATAAAGCCATCCGTCTTTACCTATCTTTATGATGTCCTTTGTCCTGTACCAGATCTTCCCGTCCCTTTCTATGAAACACTCCTTTGTCTCTTGTGGCTTGTTCCAATATCCTTTGACTGCATATCTGGAAGTGCCCCACAACTCGCCTGTGTCGGTCTCTGTCACAGGCTCCAAGGTGTCGGGGTCAACCAAGATTGCCTCTGAATTGGGCGATATCTTTCCTGCAGACCCCTCTGGCGGTTCACCCAGGTGGCTGTATGAAAGGCATATGGCTCCACAGAGTTCTGTACTCCCATAGCCCTGATAAAGTGGGATTCCAAACCTCTGTTTCCACCTTTTTCCCACTTCAATGGGAAGCACATCACCACCTGTGCCGCAATATCTCAAGGAACTCAGGTCATAATAAGGAAGCCTGTCGTGTTCCAGGATCATGCGATAGAGGGTGGGAACTGCAAACATTGATGTGGCCCTATACCTTTGCACATGCTCCATCAAGGCATCCAACACCACCCTGGGGAGCATGATCAAGGGCTCTCCTGAGATGCAAAGGGGACTCATGGCATCCATTTGGCCGATAATGTGGTAAAGAGGAGCTGCCAACAAACTCCTGCCCTCACCCAAAGGCACCACTCCCTCGCTTGCCCTCCTCCATTCAACCATCCTTTCTATATAAAGGCCTGAGGTGAGGGGTACACCCTTTGGAAAACCCGTTGTGCCTCCTGTGTAAAGTATAAGACATGTGTCTTCAGGATCAGGTGACTGATAGTCCTTTAACGGCCCTTCATGCCCCTGACTCAAGAGATCCTTAAAGCGTACTATCTTTTCTTCTTTGGGAAGCTTTCCCTTTGGGACCTTATCAAAGCCCCTGAGCAAGGCCTTTTTCCACCAAGGGATCAAGTCCACCATGTTGGTGACGATTACGTATTCAAGGGGTGTATCGCCCAGTATCTCTTTTACATAGTTGAAGTTACTGTCCATACAAAATATTGCCTTTGCCTGGCTATCCTTTGCAAGGTAGCTTAAATCGTGTGCACCATAGACAGGTGCCACCGGGACCGGAATAGAACCGATCCTATGCAAGGCCAAAAGGCTTATTATGTTTTGGGGGATGTTGTAGAGATACAGAATAGCCCTATCTCCCCTTTTCAATCCCAGGGATTCAAGGGAAAGGGCAAGGTTATTCACCAGCCTTAATAGCGTAGCGTAGGAGATTACCTCTCCCAAATAATGGATGGCAGGTTTGTTTGTGGCCTTTTGGGCCGTTTCCTCAAAGCACCCGTAGATTCCTTTTTGTGCCCTCTCTTCCATGTCAGATACCCAAATAACCGGATCTTACCTCTGGATTCTCTTTCAATTCTTCCCTGGTTCCTCTAAACACCAGCATGCCGTTTTCCACCACATAACCCCTGTCCACCACAGGGATCAAAGGCCTTGCAAACTGCTCTGTGACAAGCAAGGTAATCCCCTGGGCCCTGATCTTTTTCATGGAGCTTGCAAGCTCTGCCTGCACGATGGGTGCAAGGCCTAATAAAGGTTCGTCCATCAACAAAAGCCTTGGGCCTGCCACTAGGGCAATACCTATTGCCAGCATCTGTTGTTCTCCGCCGCTCAGTAGGCCTGCCCTCCTGTTTCTGAGGTTCCAAAGGGGAGGGAAGAGTTCAAAGACCTCCTTTAATCTCCTTTTAGCAGTTTCCCTGGGAACCAGATAACCTGCAATCTTTAAATTTTCCAGCACATGGCTCTCCCTAAAGACAGGGTGCCTTTCCTGGCATAGCACAATCCCCATCTTTACCCTCTTGGTGGGATCAAAGTGGGTGATATCGTGGCCTTCAAATAGGACACTCCCCATTATGGTGATCCTTGTACCGCCTTTTCGGTCCTCTTTCTTTTTGGTATCCAGTATAAGCCCCGATATGGTATCCATGAGGGTTGTCTTTCCTGCGCTGTTGCTACCCAAGATCACCAATATCTCCCCTTCCTTCACCTCAATGGAAAGGTCGTTTATGGCAAGGGCGTTTTCATAAAAGACCATAAGTTCCTTGGTTACGAGCATGGGCTCACTCAAGACCTTCCTCCTGTGTTTCAACCCCCAAGTAGGCCTCTTTCACCCTCTTGTCTGCCATGATCTCTTCTGGTGTGCCTTCCATGATCCTTTCTCCGAAGTTTAAGACCATGACCCTCTTTGCCACCCTAAAGAGCTCCTTTAATCTGTGCTCTATCATCACAATGGTCATGCCTTCCATGGAAAGCCTCTCTATAATGGGCAAGGTACCTGCCACCTCTGACATGGACATGCCGGAGAAAAGCTCATCCAATATCAAAAGCTCTGGTCTTAGGGCCAAGGCCCTGGCCAGGTCCAGCCTCTTAAGGTACCCATGGGGAAGGCTACCCGTCTCTTTAAAGGGCACCATGGAATCCCTTTCAAAACCCATATCATCCAAGATATCTATGGCCATGTCGTCTCTCTCTCCATAGTCCCCTCCAAGTATCCTTTTTACCCTGTGGGATTTGAGGGGTATGATGAGGTTCTTGAAGGCCGGCATATGGTAGAAGAGCCGTGGCATCTGGAATGTCCTGGCTATGCCAAGACCTGCTATCTTGTAGGGCATAAGCCCTGTGATGTCTGAACCTTTAAAGAGGATCTTTCCCCCGCTGGGTTTTACAAACCCGGTGATGAGATTCACAAGTGTGGTCTTGCCCGACCCATTGGGGCCTATGATTCCCAAAAACTCCCCTCTGGATATCTCAAAACCGATTTTATTGGTGGCGATAACACCTCCAAAACGTTTTGTGAGTCCCTTCACTTCCAGCAACAGATCGGCCATTATTCTACCCTTGCCTCCACCTGGAATTGATGATAACGCCTGGAAAGGAAATGGAATAGGCCTTCTGGGAGAAGCAATATGCACATAACCAATATCCCGCAATAGAGTGCCATCCTGAGACCACCCAATTCCCTCAGGAGTTCGGAGAGGGGGACTAATATCATGCTCCCAAGGGCAGCTCCTGCAAAGGTGCCCTGGCCCCCCAGGGCAGTGGCAGCCAGGGGAAGGATGCTATAGTCCAGGGCAAAGGAAGACATACCCAAGAACTGGAAGTGGTGGGTGGTGATGGCACCTGCAAAACCTCCTATGCTTGCTGCCACAAAGATGGCCTGAGACTTGTACCAATAGATGTTTATGGCAGAACTCATGACAGATCTGTCATCTTCCTTTATGGCCTTCAAAACCAAACCGTAATCCGAGCCCATAAGCCTTCGCAAAAAGAACACCAAGAATAAAAATGTGAAGATCCCCAGATAGAGCCCCACCTCCTCATGGGGGAATCCCTTTATTCCAGGCATCCCATGGCTCCCTCCCATGATCCCTGTGGCCTCCACCAGCTTCATCAGGAGCATGGGGAGTATAAGGGTTATCATGGCAAAATAAACTCCCCTAAGCCTCACCACTGGTGAAAGAAGGCCGGCACACACAATGCCCGTGGAGAGGGCAGAAAAGGGAATGGAAAGATATATGGGTAGGTGGATAACCTTGTCTGAGAGGCCCACAAAATAACAGCCTATTCCGAAGAACAAAGACTGCCCCAGGGAGAAAAGTCCACAGTTTGCAAGGAAGTCAAAACTTAGGCCCAAAAGGCCGTATACACATGCGTGAAAGAGCACCTTTTTCCCGTAATGGCCCAAAAAAAAGGGCATCAAGAATAATATCATAACAGGTAAGGCCCTGGGTAGTAACACATACAACATATCCCTCCAAGAGGCCACCAGGAAGATGGTATCGGTCCTGGCCTTGATCCCTCTGTCCAAACGCTTCTTTCTCACCTTTGCTTCCATTACACCCTCTCTTCCAGCTCTTTCATCTTTCCAAAGATCCCAGAGGGCCTAATGGCCAAGACCAGTATAATGATCAGGAGAGGTACGATTATCATCCACTTGGGACCAAATAGCTTGGCGGTTACAAGCTGGCCATAGCCTGTGACAAACCCACCTGCCACCATCCCAGGTGTGCTCTCAAGGCCACCCACTATGGCAACGGCAAGGGCATAGATCAACACCTCATAACCAATGGTGGGTTCCATGATCCCCAAGGGCAGAATCGCCACTGCAGAGACCGCACTCACAGCAGAACCCAGTGCCATGCTGAGGGACCCTACCCAGTCCGATTCTATTCCAATGGAAAGGGCAGTTCTTTCGCTCTGGGCCATTGCCCTAAAGGCAAGGCCTATCTTGGTATGGTGCACAAAGAGATATAGGCCGACCACCAAAAATATCCCTGTGCCCAATACCATGAGCCTTTGATAGTCTAGACTTATCCCAAGGAACTCTAAGGATCCAAACACCACAGGTGGAAGGCTGTATCTGATCCCTGAAAAACCTGCCCAGGTCATCAGCTCCAATATGGCCACACCAGAGGCAAAGGTGACCACAAGCTCTGCCAAAGGTATCCCCCTAACACGGTAGAGCAACAACCAGTACAAAGAAAAGCCCAAAAGGCTTGTGAGAAAGATGGCTATAACAAATGAAAGGGCGTAGGGAAGATTGAAGAGGTTTAGGCCTGCCCATATGAGATACCCGCTTAGGATGTAAATGGCCCCATGGGAAAAATTGGCAATTCCGCTTACTCCGTATACGAGACTAAAACCCACTGCATAGAGGGCCAAGGTGACACTTTGGATAAGGCCATATATCAGCAAAGACATTCAAAGGTCCTTTCCAGAAGATCTCTCCAATAGGCCCAAAGGGGATTAAGGCCATCCCCTCTGGCACCGCAAAACTGAGGATCTCCCATCACTTCATCCAAGGTGGTAGGATCACCTTGCCTTCTGCCAAGAATTCGGGAAAGACAGGGACCCTCACTAGATTTCCCTTCTCGTCCTTCTGCCACTGAAATACCACACATACCCCTGTTTCATTGGGGTTTTCCAGCCCAAATATGGCGGTGTGGTTCTTATCAAACCTGATGCGGCCACTCACCCCTTTGTAATCGGTCTTTTCCAAGGCAGCCACTATATCATCTGCATTTAGGCTATTGGCCTTTTCAATTGCCTCTTTCAGGATGTAAACAGAATCATATGCAGAGGAGTTTACCGCAGGTGCCTCTGGCAGGTCTCCAAATTTCTTCTTGAAGTTTTCCAGGAATTCCACTGTCTTGGGTAATTTTTTGAGAGGCAAGGAGGAACCCACCGGGAATTCCAGATTTAGGCTGTATTCGACCGCAGGGCCAATGGTCTTGGGTGCCTGCGGAGCCCCAATGGGAGGGACCAGGCCTGCAAACAACAGGGCAGGCACCTTCATGGATGCATACTGTTTTGTAAATATGCCGGCTCCCAGTGGTACATCCCACACCATACCGATCACCTGTGCCTTTTGCTCCTTTATCTTTTGAAGTGCAGGCGAAAAGTCTGTGGCACCAGCAGCATATCCGTCAAAGCCAAGCTCTTCCCAGCCGGTCTCCTTCACATGCTTGCTCATAAGGCCTGCAAAGGCCTTTGCCCAGAGGGTATCTTGATAGATGAAGTATGCCTTGTTGAGATTAAAGTCCTTTTTTAGCTTGTCCAGCATTGCGTTGGCATACATGGCATCTATTGCTGCGTCTGTGGTCACCCGAAAGAGGTACTTATATTTTTGAGGATCAGTCTGAAATTGTGCCTGAAACTTTGGTGTCTGGGCAATGGTGCCAAGGTGGGGGATCTTGTACTTGGCAACTATGTCCATTGCAGCTATGAGTACCTCTGACCTGAAGGCACCCACCACTATGGCATGGGGTTTGTGTTCTGTGATAAGTTTTTCGTAGGCCATGAGTGCGTCGTGCACAGGTGTTGTGGGCTCTCCACCACGGGTGTCTGCTATCTGTACCTTCAGTTTGTAAGCCTTGTCCCCTACCTTTACTCCTCCCTTGCTGTTGATCTCCTCCACTGCAAGTTGCACTGCCTTGATGTTCTCTTTTCCAAATGGGGTATAGATTGAGGTGGGGATACCCAAGACGATCTCGTCCGCAGCAAAGGTTGTAACAGAACCGACCCAGCTAATCAGCAAGATTACCCATAGAACACAAAATATTTGCTTTTTCATAGGCCCTCCTTTTTTGGGTTAGAAGGTTATAGGATAAGACTGCAACCCTATGCCAATTTGCTTATCACCTCCCCTCTAATGTGTTTTCATCTGAAAATCTCCTGGGTAGGTCCAATAATTCCTCCCACATAACTCACCCAGAATGACTCTTACCTTAATAGGAGAAAGCTTGGCGGCTCCATTGAGCTTGTATTCTCCATCTGGTCTGTTTTGCTTAACCCAAAACATTTCACCAGCTAATGATCACTTCCCAAGTGTTCCACTGGACGCTCAACCTTTTTACCCTTTCTTACTTGCCTTTCTCCCATCCAATAGCCCAACCTCAAGTTGAGTCAGCAGGCGGTTATGAAGTTTTGACGAGCAAGTTATTGTGAACTGAATTAAACTAACGTTTGTTCTACTTTGTAGGAAACCCAACATTACTTCGGCTAACCTTTTTTCTGGAAGGTCTTTTTTTCGCCACAATTGGGGCATTTTTGGGGTTTACACTTAGCTTCCTTTTCAAAGCCGCATTTTTCACATCTAAATACTGCCATCCTTCACCTCCTTAAGAGGGATCATATAATTTTTTGCCTTAGGCCTGTCAACATCTATTTGGTTCAGAGCCTGAGATACATAAAACATTCCTCCCTGGTCCTTAGTTTAAAAGAAAACCCGGTTTTCAAGTATAGTTTTATGGCAGGGATATTAATGGAGGATACACACAACCAAAGCATCTTAATACCTTTTTCCTCTGCAATCTCCTTTGCCTTTTGGGTAAGTAAGGTTCCTATGCCTGCATTTCTATGATCCTGGTGCACAAAGATCATGTATTCCGCCTCATGGAAACTCTTGGCCGGTAATAGGGCGCAATGGCCGATTATTTTCCCTTTTTCCGTCATTGCCACAAGGTTTATTCCTTTTATCAGGAGATCCTTCACCCACATGGCACATTCATTATCACCTGAAGGTGGAAGGCCCTGCGGGCCTGGCCGTGGGTAAAAGCATGAATACATCTCCAATAGTGGTTTTAGGTAACTTAGATCGGCTTTTGAAATAAAAAAGCCCCTGCCCTTTTTGTCCAAAAGTGGCAGGGGGCCTAATATGGAATTCTGTTCCAACGCACTATTTTGAGATCAAAAACCTTAAAATCTCTTTTGCATGCTGATTTTCTGTAAAATCAGCAAGTGTTTCTCTGAATGCATTTACGGTGGATACCGTCCCTTCCTTTATTATTTTGCCATCTTGATCCTTTACTGTAACCTTTGTTTCAAGGAAATCATAAGAACTCATATTTTCGTGTCTTGCAAAGGCAGGATAAATTGCATAGATAATTAGTTCAAGGGTAGGATACTTTTGGTGTTTTTGTGGGTCATACAAAATGCCATATTGATCCAATATGCGGCTTGTCTTTGACATTATAGAATTTAACAAATATGGAGCGGTATGAATATCACCGAGATCAACCTTCGCAATTTTGAAAGGCCCAATGCCGCTTGGTACTTTTAGCCTTTCTGAATCCAAGTTTGCACATGAACTTACAAAAAGAAATGCCATTAAACATAATAGAATCTTAAGATAACCTTTCATGCTGCACCTCCTTAAATATCCGTAGTTTTTATTATGATCACCGGCACAGGTGACCTTCTTAACATCTTTTCTGATGTTGAACCCAGCAAAATGGTGGCAATATCCGATCTTCCCTTGGCTCCCATAACAACCAGATCTATTTTGTGAGAGTGGACAACATCAAGTATCTCAGAAAAAGGAATCCCAACTCTTAGTATGAGTTCCTTGGGTTTCACACCTGTGTTAATCTCTTTTAATAGCTGTTCTATGGCTTTTTGCCTTTCATCCTTTTGGCTTGAAATATAGTTTTCAACAGAAATGTTGGGTGCATACTGGCTCACCCTTGATACCGCCTCCACATCCCTTTGGTTTAGCACATTAATGATCATCAAGTCAGCATGCAGTGATTCTGCTAAGTAACATGCATACTTGAGTGTAGCCTTTGAATATTTTGAAAGATCTATGGCTGCAAGTATTTTCTTAATTGGTAGCATCCTTCCCTCCTTCTGCTATTCACTAAAGCATTTGGATTCCACTTGATTAAATGCCTCCTGTAGCCTAAATCTCTGAATCTTTCCACTCTTGGTCTTTGGAAACTCCTGTACCACACCGTAAAACTTAGGGAGTTTATCCTGGGGGAGTTTCTCTTTGGCGTATGTGTAAAGCTCTTCTGGGGTAATCTCTTCTCCCTCCTTGGACCTCACCCATATCACAAGCTCCTGGCCTTTTTGAGGGTCTGGCGTACCAAAGGCGTAGGCCTCAATGACCTTTGGGTGGCCATAGAATGCCTCTTCTATCTCCTGAGGAACGATCTCTGTGGCAGACCTCCTGATCACCTCCTTTATTCTGCCTGTGACCCTAAGATAACCCTCCTGATCCATGTAGCCCAAATCCCCTGTGTGGAACCAGCCCTCTAAATCCACTGCCTCTTTGGTGGCCTGTGGTCTTTTGAAATAGCCTTTCATGATGAGGCCCTTGGTTAGTATCTCTCCCCGGCTACCCACCTTCATATCCTCTCCTGTGGCACTTTCCACTACCTTTACCTCACAGTATGGGAGGGATTTCCCAACCGTTTCGATCTTTTTGAAGAGCGGGTCAGAGGGATGGGCCATGGTGATCCATGAGCTTGCCTCTGTGATCCCATATGCGGTCACAAGGCCTTGGATCCCCACATCCTGTACCAATTTCCTCATGAGTTCGGCCGGGCAGTTGGCTCCTCCAACAGTACCTTTTTTCACCCTCTGCCAATGCCTCATTGTATTGGCCTTTTCCAGGATGGAGATAAACATGCTGGGAGATCCAAAGATGGCGGTGATGCCCTGGGTGATTAAGGCCTCTTCCACTGCATCTGGGTTGAAGGCATTGGAAGGTATCACAAGGGTGGCTCCTATCAGCAGGCCTGAAAGGGCTATGCAGGTGTTTCCGAACATGTGAAAGAGGGGAAAAAAGAGGCAAAACCTATCCTCTTTATTCATTCCTTGACGTTCCATGGAAGCCAAGGATTTGTTTACAAGCCCCAAGTGGTCCAATATGACCCCCTTTGGCCTGCCCGTTGTACCCGATGTGTACATTAAGGCCACTGGATCCTCAGGGCTTATGGACCTTGAAATAGCTTCCAGTTGGGCATCACTTATCTTTTTGCCCCTTGCCTTTAACTCAGAATAACCCAGTAGGTTTCCAAAGCCTTCCCCATTCAAGATTATCACTTGTCTTAAGAAATTTGTATCGCCATAAATTTCAAGGGCCTTTCCCAGCTCCTGGGGCCTTATGGACTCTTCTGTGCCGATTACTGCAATCGCCTCTGAATCCGTTATTATAAAGGCCAAATCCTCCGGTGAGGTGTTTGGATCCACAGGCACACATGGAGCGCCTATCTTTGAAAGCCCCAGCCAGATTATCATCCATTCCGGGAGATTGGGTGCCACCAGACACACCTTATCCCCAGGCCCCACGCCGAGGGACAAAAACCCCCTGGCCACCTCATCCGCCTCTTCCCAAACCTCCTTATACGCATATGCCCTTCCTGCCTCCAAGTTTAAAATGGCCTGTTTTGAAGGACTTAGCTTCACCTGGCTGAGGAATGCCTGGGGGATGGTCTCATAAACCAATTGCATTGCGTGCTCCTTGTTGATTTAATACATTCTATCCATCATGATTAGAACTTCAACCACTAAGGAATTAAAAGGAGAATTGCTTGACAAGAAATTATCCTGGGTTATAGTCATGGAAACCATCCAATGGATATAGAGATCCATAAGGCCTTTCCATTGAGCCTGTGGTTATAAATCCCATTTAGATGAAGGACTTTTTAGGGCAATGGCAAAGCCCGAATAAAAATTACGAGGAAGAGAGGTATGAAATCAGAAAAACAGAATCAAATGTTAGGTGAAGAGCAACCGGACCAGCAAGAAATTTCCCAAGAAATATCCACCAGCTCTGGAAAGATCCTGAACATCTCAGAGCTCAAAAGGAAAAAAATTCAAGAACTTACACAGCTGGCGAAGGAATACAACATAGAAGGCGCAGCTGGCATGCCCAAACAGAATCTCATCTTTGCCCTCTTGCAGGCCCATTCGGAAAGGAATGGAATGATCTACGGAGAGGGTGTGTTGGAGATCCTTCCAGACGGGTTTGGGTTCCTAAGGGCCCCTGATTCCAATTACCTTCCAGGGCCAGACGATATCTATGTTTCACCCTCCCAGATCAGAAGATTTAATCTCAGAACCGGGGATACCGTTTCTGGCCAGATTAGGCCACCTAAATCTTCTGAGAGGTATTTTGCACTCTTGAAGGTGGAAAAGATCAACTTTGATGACCCTGAGGTGGCCAAGGACAAGGTGCTGTTTGATAACCTCACTCCCATATATCCCAACCAAAGGATCAAGCTGGAGACCACTCCCACCAATTATTCTGTGAGGATAATGGACCTCCTTACCCCCATTGGAAAGGGCCAAAGGGGCCTTATAGTGGCGCCTCCCAGGACTGGGAAGACCATGTTGCTCCAAAACATAGCCAACAGTATTTCCCATAATGAGCCTGACATCCACATGATAGTCCTTCTCATAGACGAAAGGCCTGAGGAGGTGACCGATATGATGAGGTCCGTGAGGGCAGAGGTCATCAGCTCCACCTTTGACGAGCCACCCCAGAGACACGTACAGGTGGCAGAGATGGTGATTGAAAAGGCAAAGAGATTGGTGGAACATAAATACGATGTGGTGATCCTGCTGGACAGCATCACAAGGCTTGCAAGGGCCTATAATGCTGTTGTGCCTCCCAGCGGAAAGATCCTTTCAGGGGGTCTTGATTCCAACGCCCTGCACAAACCCAAGAGATTTTTCGGCGCTGCCAGGAATATAGAAGAAGGCGGCAGCCTCACCATCATAGCCACTGCCCTAATAGATACAGGCAGTAGGATGGATGAGGTGATTTTTGAAGAGTTTAAGGGCACGGGTAATATGGAGATACACCTGGATAGGAGACTCAGCGATAGAAGGGTCTTCCCTGCAATAGATATAAATAAGTCCGGGACGAGGAAGGAAGAGCTTCTCTTGGATGAGGCTGATCTAAACCGTATCTGGATCCTGAGAAAGCTATTGGCACCCCTTACGCCAATAGACAGCATGGAGTTCTTGCTTGACAAGATTAGGGGCACTAAAGATAATAAAGAGTTCTTGGCTTCCATGAGTGGATAGGAGGAAAACATGAAAAAAGGCATACATCCAGAGTATTATTTGGCCACTGCAAGGTGTGCCTGTGGCAACGAGTTCCAGGTGGGATCTACCCAAAAGGAGATCAGAGTGGAGGTGTGTTCCAAATGCCACCCTCTTTTCACCGGTAAGCAAAAGATCATAGATACCGCAGGAAGGGTGGAGAGGTTTAAGAGAAAGTATGAGAAGTTCGAAAAAGAATCTAAGAAATCATAACTTAGAGGACCGCAACCACATATTCTTTTTTGGTGGGAATACGATATTGGGTATTCCCACCGTTATAGACCATTATTAGATTCCCAACATCAGCCTTTCGTAGATCCAAGAGTTAATAGGAGTTAACATGGGTTTTGACTTTGCATCCAAGATAAAAGAGATAGAATCGCACTATCAAGGCATAGAGGCCCTTTTGTCCCAGCCAGATGTGGTAAAGGACATAGCGCGCTACCAAAGGTATTTAAAAGATCTGAAAAAGATCGAGCCGATCGTAAAAACTTACAAAAGGCTTGAAAGTATCAAAAGGGAGATGGAAGAAAGTCAAATGCTCCTAAATGACCCAGAGCAAGACATTTGCAACTTGGCCAGGGAAGAGATGGATAGGCTCAAGGCAGAGGAAGAGGTGTTATCCCACCAGCTGAAGGTTATGCTTCTCCCAAAGGATCCCAATGATGATAAGAACATCCTCTTGGAAATAAGGGCCGGCACAGGAGGAGAAGAGGCTGCTTTATTTGCCCAGGACCTATTCAGGATGTATACCAGATATGCAGAAAGACGAGGTTGGTCCACTGAGATCTTAAGTAGTAATGAGACGGGTTTGGGTGGTTTCAAGGAAGTGATACTCCTTGTGGCAGGTGAAGGTGCCTATTCCAGGTTGAAGTATGAGGCAGGGGTGCACAGGGTCCAGAGGGTACCAGAGACGGAGTCCCAAGGAAGGATACACACCTCTGCGGTTACAGTGGCAATACTCCCTGAAGCAGAGGAAGTGGATGTGGATATAAAGCCCGAGGAGTTGAGGATTGATATATTCAGGGCATCTGGCCACGGCGGACAGCATGTGAATACCACAGACTCGGCCGTAAGGATTACTCACCTACCCACTGGAATTGTGGTTACCTGCCAGGATGAGAGGTCCCAGCATAAGAACAAGGCAAAGGCCATGAAGGTGTTGCGCTCCAGGTTGCTTGAGCTGATGCAAAGGGAACAACAAAACAAGGTCTCACAGGAGAGGAGGCAGATGGTGGGTTCAGGTGACAGGAGTGAAAGGATCAGGACCTACAATTTTCCACAGGGTAGGGTAACAGACCACAGAATCGGGCTAACCTTATACCAGCTTGAAGAGGTACTCCAGGGAGAACTGGACTTAATTTTGGATCCCCTCATCACCTATTTCCAGACAGAGGCTATCAAGAACCTCTCCATGAACTGAGAATGCCCCAAAAGAGATGGACAGTTAGGGAATTATTGCTCACCAGCTCTGAGTACCTAAGTTCAAAAGGGATTGATAATTCCAGGCTTTGTGCTGAACTCCTTCTGGGTCATGCGTTGAACCTAAAAAGGATAGAACTATACATGGGTCTGGACAGACCCCTAACCCAAAAGGAGGTGGATGCCTATCGGAGCTTGATTAAGAGAAGAGTCCTTAGGGAGCCGGTGCAATACATCTTGGGTTCCTGTGGGTTTTATAACATTGAGGTGAAGGTGGGGCCTGGGGTTTTGATCCCAAGGCCCGAGACCGAGGTTTTGGTGGATGTGGCCCTAAGGCTCATTGACTCACATATAAGAGAAAGGCCTGTGAGGTTTTTGGACCTCTGTACAGGGAGTGGATGTATTGCCCTTGCCATCTTGAGGGAGAGGGGAGAAACGGAATGTGTGGCAACGGACGTATCTGAGGTGGCCTTAACTTATGCAGCGGAAAATTCAAAAGGATTAGGGCTGGAGCACAGGATCCAATTGAGAAAAGGGAGTCTGTTTGAGCCCATAGGACCCCATGAGAGATTTCACCTTGTGGTATCCAACCCTCCTTATGTGGCAGAGCCTGAATGGACAGGACTTCAGCCCGAGGTAAAAGACTATGAGCCACCATCCGCCTTATTGGCAGGGCCAGAGGGGCTGGATGTGATAGTTCCTATCGTACAGCTTGCCAAAGATCACCTATTTTCGAAAGGGGCCTTGATCCTGGAGATCTCTCCTGTGCAAGGGAAAAAGGTCTTTCAGATTATGGAATCCCAAGGCTATAAGGACATCTCCCTGGTAAAAGACCTCTCAGGTGGGATAAGGGCAATAATGGGATTTACCCCATAAGCGCTTCAAAGAACCAATCTATCAGCTTTGGAGGTGTTCAGCACCCCTAAGGTGGGTCCATCCTCGAGCATCTCCTTGACTTCTCAAAGGAACTTTTTTCACCTTTAAAGCATGGAAGCAATACCACAAAACATACATCATCAAGAGCTGGACCAGATAGTAGGCCGTATGACAAAAATTCGGCCTGCGCCCGCCTTTGAGCAATTCGTCCGAAAAGAGGATTTAACCCAAGTTCATGCTGAAAGCCCCAAAATCCGACTAATTTTGCCTTTCCCAAAACTCCAGGTCTAATAATTTCAAGCACTTACGGGTAGTGGGGTCTGGAAAAACTGTTTGTAGTGCCAAAATACTAATTTAGGGGTTGGCAGGGGTATCGGTCTGTGGTAGCCTTTGTTCATGTACATACTCAAGGTCACACATGTGGATAAGAAGAATCGCAAGGAATATTTCACCTATAAGTTGGTGGAATCTGTCCGCACTGAAAAGGGCCCAAGACAGCGTACACTGTTGAACCTAAGTACAGACTTTGAGCTCCCTGAGGAAAGGTGGAAGGAGCTGGCATATCGTATTGAGAGTATCGTAAGAGGTCGTGAACCACTGTTTCCCTAAGTCTTCCAGGCCCGGACCCTTCCACATCCGCATCTACGATGCCCTAAAACTCCCCCATCGGCCAGGCAAAACCATCAAGACGATCCTCTAAAAAACATCAACATGGCCCAAATGCAAGGTCCCCCACTTGCAAGTGATTGATATTACTCAGAAAAAATTTTTGAATCATGAAGTTGGGTTAAGTAAGATAGAGAGAGCGCACTTTGAGGCCATGGACGAGAGATTCGAGGCTCTCCATAGGGCACTATCTATAAGTGCTTCCAATTATCACATCCAAAATTTGGAGAAATGCAAAATGACCCCGATTTTGGGCTTCTTGCATGAAGTTGGGTAGAGGTAACAGCTCCATAAGGGAAATAGAGCCCTTTTGAGGCAAAAACTGGCGATGTTATGGGAGGGGGGTTAAAAGAGAGACCAGTTTGGTCTTGTCTTGTCTCCAGTCCTTTAACAGGAACCTCACCTTGGTTTCGTGGATCACATTGTATCTCATTTTTTTGATGCCTTGAAGTTTCCTACAAAAATCTGCCGCTGCTTTAAAAGATTCAAATTGCAGATGAACCCAATCACCCGATATCTCCATCTTTGAGCACCTCAGCCTCTTGAGCACTATTCTTAGCTCCATGATCCATAAAAGATCTCTTACCAATTCAGGTATGGGACCGAACCGATCCTGGAGTTCCTTTTTCATCCTTTCCAGTTCCTCTTGATCCTTGAGGCCAGAAAGCCTTCTGTATATGCTAAGCCTTGTGTCAGGATCTGAGATATATTCGGTGGGTATATAGGCCTTTAGCTCCACCTTTATTTCAGGATCTATCTCCTGAACAAATTCCTCTCCCCTCAGCTCCATCACCGCCTCTTGAACCATCTGGAGGTATGTCTCATAGCCCACAAGCTCGATGTGTCCGGACTGTTTGAAGCCAAGTATGTTTCCTCCTCCCCTGATCTTTAGATCGTGCAGTGCCAACCCAATCCCAGCTCCCAGGTGTGAAAATTCTGCAAGGGCCTTGAGCCTCTTTTCTCCATCCTTTGTGATCTTTTGGGGTTCCCTTATGAGAAGATACGCATAGGCCTTTTGATTGGCCCTTCCAACCCTTCCCCGCAACTGGTAGATCTGGGCAAGGCCCATCCTTTCAACCCCATCAATGATGATGGTGTTAACCGTTGGGATGTCCAGTCCGGATTCAATGATTGTGGTGCACAATAGGACATCCACCTCACCCCTTAGGAACCTTTCCATGGTTCTCTCAAGTTCCTTTCCTTTCATCTGGCCGTGGGCGATGGCAATTTTGGCCTCTGGCACAAGACCTTGGAGTTCTTCCCTTGCCTTATCTATATCTTGCACCTGGTTGTACACATAAAAGACCTGTCCATTTCTTTTCATCTCCTCACGGATTGCATCCCTTATAAGGTCCTGATCATACACAGAGATTGTGGTCTGGATGGAAAGCCTGTTTTCAGGGGGAGTCTCTATTATGGAAAGATCCCTTATGCCCAAGAGTGACATTTGAAGTGTTCTGGGGATGGGGGTAGCAGTCATGGATATTACATCCACTGTGGACCTGAACCCGTTTATCAGTTCCTTTTGTTTCACGCCGAATCGCTGTTCCTCATCCACCACCAAAAGTCCCAAGTTTTTGAAGCTTACATCCGGTTGAAGGAGCCTGTGGGTACCGATGATCACATCCACATCCCCGGATCTCAATCTTGCCAGGATCTCTGCTTGTTCCTTGCTGCTTTTGAACCTGCTCAATCCCTCCACCTTTACCCCAAAAGGCTCCATCCTTTCTTTAAAGGTCCTAAAATGCTGTTCGGCCAAGAGGGTTGTGGGCACCAATATGGCAACTTGCTTTCCGTCAGCCACTGCCTTAAAGGCAGCCCTCAACGCCACCTCTGTCTTTCCAAAGCCCACATCTCCGCAAACAAGCCTGTCCATTGGTTTTTCATCCAGCATGTCTGCGATCACTTCTTCTATGGCCTTCAGTTGATCGGGTGTTTCCTCATAGGGGAATGTGGCCTCAAATTCCCTGAAGAGTCTGTCCGGCGGGCTGTATGCAATCCCTTTGCGCTGTTCCCTGAGGGCGTATAGTTGCACAAGCTCCTTTGCAATCTTCCAGGCAGAGGACCTGGCCTTTCTCTTGGCGATCTCCCAAGACTTGCCTCCCATCTGGTCAAGTTTTGGCTCCACCCCTTCTGTTCCCACATATTTTTGGAGGACTCCGGCCCTGTCCGCAGGGATGTAGAGTTTGTCGTCGTTTGCATACTGGATCACCACAAACTCCCCTTCCATACCTCCCACATGAAGTCGGGTGAGGCCCAGGTATCTTCCTATCCCGTGCTCCTGATGCACCACAAAATCTCCTGAACGGATCTCGCTTAACAGTACCCCAATGGAAACATCGGGTCTTTTCCTACGGTCATACTCCCTCTTTCCCCCAAAGATCTGATCCTCTGACACCACATACAGGCCTTCTTCTGGAAAAGCAAAACCAGAGCTTAGCCTTCCCAAGCATATGTAGATTCCAGGAGCAATGCCATAGAGCTCCCATTGGTCCAGCTGCCCATCAACCAAAACCCCGTAGTTCTCAAGTATGTCTTGGATCCTCTTGGCCTGGGTCTCCGTCCTCACCGTGATCATGACCCGTGCCCCGCCCTTTTTCCAAAACTCCGCTTTTTCGGCAAAAGGTGCCAATGAGACCCTGTTGGACCCGCTCAGGCGTAACTCCAAATCCCTTGGCAGCTCCGAAATCTTAGGCCTGTGAACTAAAATACCATCCTTGGGAGAAAGCCCAGGCGGCCAAAAACAAACCCTCTTAAACCTGTTTACAAACTCCAAATGCCTTTCCCACAATAGGGGCTCTTCCAATATGGGAAAAGGATTTCCGCTGTGTGAGCTCAGTTCCTTGTATTTGTCTCTGTCTCGGGGAAGCTTTTCAAGGGTCTTGAGGTATATCCCTTGGTGCCTATGGGGATCCAGCAGGCACAGGATTGTGTCTTCCCTTGCGTAGTCCCAAAGGGTATCCAAGTGCTCATAGAAGTGCTTTAGCCAAGCCTCTTCTCCCGCAAAGGTCAACTCGTGACCATGGATATGGGGAAGCCTTCCAAGACCTTTTGCCCTCAGCTTGTTTTTATCCTTCCTCAAGACCTCTTTCGCAGGGAGTATCCAGGCCTCCTTAATCTCAAGCTCCGAGCGCTGGGTGGTGGGGTTAAACTCCCTTATGGACTCTATCCGGTCTGCCCATGCCTCTATCCTTATGGGCCTTGTAAACAACGGGGGAAACAGATCCACCACAGCACCCCTTATGCTGTATTCTCCATAGCCTTCCACCAATCCCACCCTCTCGTACCCCAGTTCAGTGAGCTTTCTTGCAAACTCACCCAAGTCCAGCTCCTGCCCCACCTCCACTGCTTCAACGGCAGAGACAAGATCTTTCTTTGGCAGGGTAAAGGAAGCAAGGGCCTCCACAGTGGTCAAGACTATTGGATTTTCCATGTAGGAAAGGCTAAATAAACACTCGATCCTTTCCTTTATGATCTGGGGGTTTGGGCTAACCCCTGAGAGGGGATTTATGTCATAGGCCCTAAAGCTCCTGATCCTTGTTCTTTCATCTCCTTCACCAAAGAAGAAACATAGATCCCTTTCAAGGCCATCCAGTTCCTTTTGGGAGGGAATCAGAAGGATTGAAGGGCAATGGAAATTCTTTAGGATCTCATACACCATGAAGGCAAGGGCAGCCCCCTCAACACCCTCGATATAGATATTTTGTTCCAAAAGTGATGTTTTTATCTCATCAAACATTTAAGCACGCCATGGATATATATGAATAAGATGCCTATCTGTGTCCACCTGGCAAAGGGAACCTATGGCTATTGGGATGTTCTTTGCTCCGTGGCCCACGGGCAAGCCTGCTACACAAGGAAGTTTTAACTCACCTGATAGATCGGCAAAGATCTTGGTGATCACATTCCTTGGGCCACAGCCTGTGAAACTTCCCAGAAGGATCCCTGCTAATCCCTCCAGATAACCTGACAGCTTAAGCTGGGTCAAGGCCCTGTCTATCCGATAAGGGGCCTCATTTACATCTTCCAAAAGGAGGATAGAACCCCCTAAATCGGGCAGAAACCCTGTGCCTATCATGTGTGAGATCATTGTAAGGTTTCCTCCCACAAGCCTCCCTTCAAAGACCCCAGGCCTAATGATTTTGGCATCTGAAATCCTGATATCCGTGCATGCTGGTTTGAATAGGTACCTTAACAGCCCCTCCAAGCTTTTTCCCCGATCACCCCCCTTCAACATGGGGCCGTGAAAGGTCATGAGACCTGCCTTTGCATAGATTGAAAGCAATAGCGCTGTGATATCACTATAGCCCACAAGGATTTTGGGAAACCTGGAAATGAAGTCAAAATTTAATGAGCTCAACAGCCTCAAGGTGCCATACCCACCCCTGGTACAGAATATGGCCTTTATCTCCGGATCTGCCCAAAATTTGTAAAAATCCTCCAGTCTTTCTGCATCCGTACCTGAAAGAAATCCACGGTTTAAAAAGGCATGCTCCCCAAAGCTCACACTAAGGCCGTATGCCTCAATGATTTGAAGGGCAGGTTCAACCTCCCTTTTTTCTACAGGGCTTGCGGGAGAGATGATTCCCACCTTGGCACCCTTTATTAGCCTTTGGGGGATTAAAATCTCTTTTACACCTCCAGATCCTTCAGTTCATCCGCCAGATGAAGGAGGCCTAAGGCCAACAGATTGGGCTCGTATCTCACCTCACACCTCAAAAGCCTGTATATCAGGGAAGCAGCACCCCCTGTTAAGACATTTTCCCCCGTATCCACCATCTGCTCCCACAGCCTCTTTAAAAGCCCTTCCACCAAGGAGGCATAGCCGTACAGGATCCCTGCCCTCAACGCATCCACGGTGTTTGTGGCGATCAAGGTCTTGGGTAATGAGAGGTCTTTCACAACAGGTAATTGGGAACCCCTTTGGGTGAGGGAATCGAGGGAGGTCTTAAGACCAGGCAGTATTAGGCCACCCAAAAAACATTGATCCTTGTCCACGCAGTTAAAGGTGGTTGCAGTTCCCATATCCACCACAATTACAGGTGTCCCGCAGAGCTTAACAGCTCCGTATGCTGATACAAGTCTATCAATTCCAAGCTCTTGGGGCCTTTCATAGGCCAGATGAAGGGGCACCATCCTGTAATTCAAAAAGAGTGGCCTAATCCTTGCCTTTTCCAGGAAAAACCTCACCTCATTGTTCAGCTCAGGGACAACACTGCATACAAGGGCAAAGTAACATTCGTCTCTATCGTTTTTTGGAAAGAGTGTCTGGTAAAAAACCAAGAGTTCATCGGCTGTGATTCCTCGCCTGGACTCCAATCTTATGGAGCTTAGAATAGTACTACCTTTGCTCATGAACATGGAGATATTGGAATTTCCGATATCTATTAGGATTAATGTGCCTTTGTTCATTATCCTGACTTTATTGCAGTTATTATTTTGATTACCTCAACAGACTTTTTTACTGAGTGCACCCTCACAATGTGTACTCCTTTCATGGCAGCATATGCAACACTCGCAAGGGTCCCTGCCTCCCTTTTATGGGGTTGGTTATTTAGTATCTTCCCTATGAACGATTTATTGGATGTTCCCAAAAGTACTGGCATATTGAATTCGTAAAATGTTTCAATTTCCTTTAAGATCCTAAGATTGTGATCCAAATTTTTGCCAAATCCTATGCCTGGGTCTAATATCATCATGTCCTTTCTAAGGCCTTGTGAAGATAGTGTATTTATCCTTTCAGAAAAAAATTCCTTAATTTCAGATACCACATCTTCATAAACAGGATTAAGTTGCATATCTTCTGGAGTACCTTTCATGTGCATAAGGATAACAGGAACATCTTCTTTCTTTATAACATCAATCATCTGTTCGTCAAATCTCAGGGCGCTTATGTCGTTTACAATGGATGCCCCTGCTTTAATTGCTTCTTGTGCCACCTTAGCCTTATATGTGTCTATGCTTATAGGAATATCCAAATGCCTCTTGAGGCCTTCAATCACAGGCAAAACCCTTTCCATCTCCTCCTCAAGGCTCACCCTCTTGGAAAAAGGCCTGGTGGATTCCCCTCCCACATCAATGATGTCAGCCCCTTCTTCTGCCATCTGGCAGCCTCTTTCAATGGCCTTATTGGTCTTTAGGTACAGGCCTCCATCGGAAAAAGAATCAGGGGTCACGTTTAGTATTCCCATCACAAGGGTGCGGTTTCCAAACTGTAGGTTATAGCCTTTGAACTTCATGCCTACTTTCCTTTCTCATTGGTTCAGATCTCTTAGAAATGCTTCTATCTCCTTGTTTACCCTTTTTGGGTTTTCAACCATAAGCATGTGACCGACATTGTGAATCTTCACAAGCCTGGATTCCTTTAACCATTCAAAGATGGAAACCGATAGATTTGGTGGTGTCAATTTGTCTTGATCCCCAACCATGATCAAAGAGTTTTGTGTTATCTTGTGGGCCTCTCCTTCTATATCAAAATTGTCACAGGCCCAAAAGTCGTTGAATACTGTATCCTTACCTGTGGATAACATTAAGTCTATCCCAGCCTTCAGTGTACTTGGGTCAACATCCTTGGCATAGGCATATTTCATCAGTGACTTTATCATGTTTTCAAAGTCATTTTTTATTCCCTCCAAGAACTGGGGTGCAACCTTAAGTTTTAGGCCCGTGGCCAAAAGTACTATGGCCTTCACCAATTCAGGGTGATCTTTTGTCAATTGCATTGTGATTGCACCGCCCATTGAATGGCCAACGAGTATAACCTTTGATTGGAAGCATTTCCTTAACACATCCGCCAACCAGGCACTGTATGCGGATATTGAGTTTGGGGATGTTCCCTTGCTATTCCCATGGCCTATTAAGTCAATGGCTATCAGATTGAACGGACTGCTGATACCCTCCAGTTGCTGCAACCACACAGAGGAGTCACACCCTGCTCCGTGGATGAACAGAACGGTTTCTTTTTCAGGCACAAAGGGAGTCTTCCCAAGCCTGAATCCCACCTTCATTTTAGCCAACATCTCAAGTGTATCCATTAATGCCCCCTGTTCTGGTATGAGATTGTTAAAGAACCCATCCTTAGCCCTTTGGAGGAGATATTTTTGAACCTTGCCCAAGGAGGTCTTGGGAAGGCTCCTTACAAAGGTAACCTTTTTGGGCCACTTAAACTGGGCCAACTTGCCTTGGCAAAAGGTGATGAGTTCCTCTGATGTAAGTGTGGCCCCTTCCTTTGGCACCACAAAGGCATGCCCCACCTCTCCCCAGGTCTCGTCTGGCACGCCCACCACAGCCACCTCTTCCACATCCGGATGCTGGATGAGTACGCCTTCCACCTCCTTGGGATACACATTTTCTCCGCCGGAGATGTACATGTCCTTTACCCTGTCCACCAAGTAAAAATAGCCTTCCTGATCCTGATAGGCCAGATCTCCTGTGTGGAGCCAGCCGCTCTTTATGGTCTCTTCAGTGGATTCAGGATCCTTCCAATATTCCTTCATCATGATGGATCCCCTTACCACGATTTCACCCACTTCGCCAGGAGATACCCTCCTGCCATCCCTCTGGAAGAGGGCCACCTCTGCGTGAAAAACAGGCCTTCCAACAGTATTGGGCTTTCTGAGCACATCTTCCTCAGATGCCCAAAGAAGGATGGAGGTCTCCGTCTGTCCCATGATCTGCCTAAGATTTATCCTCAGATTGGAGCAGCTTTCTATAAGCTCCTTTGATGTCTTTTCTCCACCGATTGCCCATACCTTAACAGATGTTATGTCGTATCTGTTCCGAGATAACACATTCAGCATAGCTCTGTATATTGTGGGCACGCCGAGAAACTTTGTAACTTTATGCCTTTCAATGGCTTCAAAGACCTTTACAGGGTCAAACTTGTTGTGAAGAACCATTGTAGCACCTTTGTAAATCGTGGGGGCTGTCTGTATAAAAAGCCCACCTGAATGGAACATCGGTAAGACTATCAGCATTATATCGTCAAAATGCATCTTAAAAAATATGTCAGCATTGAGACAATTGAAAAATGTCTTTCTGTGGGAAAGAACAGCTCCCTTTGGTTTGCCCGTTGTACCGGATGTGTACATAATAACATGAGGCTCTTCTGGGTCTTGAGGAGCAACTGAACCTGCGATAAATGGTCTTTCACCCATAAAATTCTTACACTCTAACCTATAGTCCATTATATTCGGCAGGGCAGATGATTGGCCAACAATAGCCATCATTATGGGTGGACGGTGATTTAAAAGGTCCAGCGGCTCCACCACTTTAAAAAATTCTTCATCAAACACAAATAGCCTTGGCCCTGCATTTTCAATAAGATATTTGATCTCCGGGGTTGCAAGCCTAAAGTTAATGGGGACAAATATGGCGCCCAACTTTCCACATGCCAAAAAAAGTTCCAGGAACTCCACAGAGTTTTTGAGCATCACGCAGATTCTATCACCTTTTTCTATCCCTATGGACTGGAGATACACACACGTTGCATCCATTCTTTTGGAAAGTTTCTCGTATGTTATCTTATCTTCCATATAAATGACTGCCACTTTTTCAGGATGTAAACTCGCCCATTTCTCCACCCACCATGCTATATTCATGGACTTGATCATGCCTCTTACCTCATATGATGTTTCCAGGAGATAGGATCCACTTTGGATCCAGGATGTTTTTTACAGATTTCAAGGTGCTTATTACCTCCTGTGGATACATAAGGCTTAGATATCCCTTTTTGAGTTTGCCGATCCCATGCTCGCCGGATATTGTGCCATCCAGCTCCAATGCCTTTAAAACCAACTTTTTCTCAGCCTCCTTTGCCAGTTCCTTTTCCCTCTCATCCCTTGCAATGATGTTAAAGTGAGGGTGTCCGCTTCCAATGTGCCCGTAACGGGCAACGGGCATGTCTTTTAGCATTGGTCTCAATTCGTCAAAAAATCTGAAGATCTTTGTGATGTTTTCCAGAGGAACCACCCAATCAGTACTAATTTTGAGACCTCCGTGTTTTGCTGCCCTAATACTTTCCTCGTTTAGTGCTTCTGGCACCCTGTGCCTTAGTTGTTTGAACCCTTCCTTTTGCCTGTTGGATCTTAACAAGATCGTATCTTGTGATAACTTTGTATGTCTTTCAATCAATTGATACCAAGACTCCAAAAGTTGATCCTCGTTAGTATCATCCCAAATATCTTCTTCAAAATAGATGATGCACCTGCTCCCTTTGGGAGCATAGTATCCTTCCATCCCCTCTAAGAGGGACATGCAATATTCATCCAATAATTCCATCGCGGCAGGAAGCTTTTTCTTGTGCAGGATAACATGGGTTACAAATTGCAAGGCCTTGTAAACATCTTCAAAAAAAACCACAAAGATTATGCTATCGGGCGGTTTGTCAATAAGCCTAAGCCCAATCTTTGTTATTACCCCGAAGATTCCCTCAGAACCCACAATTATATCAACACTATTTTGAAAGATCCTTGGACCACAGGCCGATTTAAGGCCCTTCCTTGTATAGAATTCATGGACCTTTCCTGTGCCATCGATCACCCTTAGGTAACACACCCAATCCCCTGTGGATCCAAATTTAAGGGATCTGCTTCCAGAGGCATTTGTGGCAACATTCCCGCCAATGGTGCATTCTTTCTGGCTGGTGGGATCGGGCGGATACATGAGCCCCAAGGTACTAAAAAACCTTCTAAGATCACCTGTGGGCACACCTGGCTGTACATAGGCCACCTTGGCCTTTTCATCCACATCAAGGATGGAATTCATCTCCTCAAGGCATAGGGCAATGCCTTCCTCTGCCATGGATGCTCCTGTAAGGGAGGTCCTGAGGCCTTGGGGCGTAAGTTTCTTGGAGGTATTATAACAATAGGAGATCACATCCAAGACCTCTTCTTCACCTTTCGGCCTCACAATAGCCTCAAAATTGCCCTTTATTCCCAAGGCATCTTGTGAGTAGGCATTGATCACATCAGGGTCTTTTACGAGCTGAAAACCCAGTTGGGGATCTTTTATCTCAGGTAGTCCTTCCACTGTTCATATACCTTTTTTGCATAATCCCGGGGGACTGCCTCCATGATATCGTTGTGGCCAGGCAGAAGCACATCTATGGCCATATTAGAAAGCCTTTCGAGGGAACTGGCCAGTTCCTTAGGATCCGCACCGTGGAGGTCAAACCTGCCTATTGCATAGTCGCTGTACAAGGTATCTCCTGATATCAGTATCCTCTCCTTTGGGTCATAGAGACCTATGGAACCTTTTGAGTGCCCAGGCAGGTGCAAGACTTCCCAGATGTTTTCTCCTGTCTTTATCCTATCCCCTTCCTCCAGCTTTGTGTGAACCTCCATCTTAAAAAGCCCATCTTTTAAGGAAAACTGCGCTTGGGCCATGGTCTTGAACAGTTGCATGCCATAAACGGTTCTTTCATCGCCCCTTTCAAGTTCTTCACCTTCTATCCTGTGTACCCATATTTCCATCTCAGGGATCTGCCTTTTTATCTCTGGGAGACAACCTATATGGTCCAGATGGGTATGTGTTAATATGAGTCTTTTTATCTGATTGGGCCTTATCCCAAGTGTCTCAATGACCTTGAGCTTATAACTGGATTTTCTCATAAGCCCTGCATCCACAAGGGTAATATCATCACTCATCAAATTACCCAACACATACATATGGGCGTCTGGGATGAATTCATCTTGGCCTGGGATCCAAATTATTTCATCTGTGATTCTCTTCATGATTCTCTCCTTTCACTTTGATCTTCTTCACCAACATAATGGCATCTTGAGACCTATAAAATGCCTTTTTCACAGAAACGGGCAAAAAACCTTTTGCCAAAAATAGCCTCAAAGAGGCATTGTTACCCTCTGCCACATGGGCAATAACGGCCTGGGTGTTTGATTCTTTTAAATTTTTCAAGGCAAACTCCAATAAGCGCTTGCCAATTCCTTTACCTTGATATTTTGGCTCCAGGGCCACTGCCACAATCTCTGATGTGTCCAACTCACCTTCATAGGGAGCAGCAATGATAAAACCAATCTTTTTCTTGCCATAAGTTGCTATCCAAACGTGTGCTTCTTTGTGTCTCAGAAAAGAAGGCAGAAAATTATCGTATTCACCGTATTCTGAAAAAAGTATCTGGCTCAGTTCCCTGATAAAACTTGCGTCTTGTTCACCTCCCATTTGAATCCTGATGGGGATTTGGTGGCTACGGTAGGGCCTGTACGCATCTTTTTCTGCGTTGGAAAGACTTTTTGGGTCCCCAACCCTCCTAAGCCTTTCAAGCCTTTTTACCTCTCCGTATTTCCCAAACCTTCCCCTGTTGCCCACGACCTAAGAGCCTTGAACCAGGCCTCCCCATGAAATTTTAGCTAAACCTATAGCAATCACAAGGTTATGACAAGTACATAAAATGATTCCACTTCGTAAGTGGAATTTTTTGGAACTGGGTTTGGCCTCCATAAGTTGACTCTATTTTCATAAGAGTATAGAGTTGCCCCAACAAGGCCGGGAGGTAAATTTTATGTTGAAGGTTACCCCCCTTGGGGGAGTGGGAGAGATCGGATTAAATTGCCTCATTGTGGAGACAGAGGATATTGCTGTTGTTGTGGATGCAGGGCTTATGTTTCCAGACGAACAGATGCCTGGTATAGATATTGTTATTCCCGATTTCTCTTATGTTGGCGAGATCAAAGACAAATTAAAGGCCTTAGTCCTCACCCATGGCCATGAAGACCATATAGGCGCTGTACCTTTCTTCATAAAAAACTTCAAGGTGCCCATATACTCCACATCCTTTAGTGCTGCTTTGCTGAACAACAAGTTTATTGAACATGGGATTGAAGATGTGAATCAACACATAGTAGCACCAGGGGATGTTTTGGAATTCTCATCTTTGAAGATTGAATTTATTCAGGTAGTACATAGCATTTCCGACTGTGTTGCGTTGGCAATCACTTCTGATGATGGGATAATCGTACATTCAGGAGATTTTAAGATTGACACGTTAAGCGGTCCTGATGCTATGACCGATCTTGCAAGTTTTGCAAGATATGGTACAAGAGGGGTAACCCTCTTCTTATCAGACTCAACTAACGCAGAGAAAGAGGGCTATAGCCTTTCTGAAAGCATTATAGCCAAAAAACTTGAAGAGTTCTTCCTCCCGATGAAAGGTAGACTTTTTATAGCAGTCTTTGCTTCTAACATCCCCAGGATTAAAAATATCTTCAGACTTGCAAAGAAATACAACTGTAAAGTGTTCCTGGATGGCAAAAGCATGGTCACCAATGTCACCATTGCTTCAGAGTTGGGTTTTTTGGACATCCCCCCAGACATCCTGCTCACAGAAAGGCAACTTCAAACTCACCCTGAGGAAAAAACTGTGATCCTTACAACAGGTACCCAGGGAGAAGCCATGAGTGCCCTTACCAGGATGTCTCATAACAGCCATCGGCTCTTCAAGATAAAGGAAGGGGACACAGTGATCCTATCTTCCAGGTACATCCCTGGAAATGAAAGGGCCATTCACGGACTCATCAACAGGCTCCTCAGATTGGGGGCAAGGGTGTTTTATGAAGATATAAGCGAACTCCACACCTCTGGGCATGCCAAGAGGGAGGAACTAAGGACACTCCTTCAGCTTGTGCGGCCAAGATATTTCATGCCCATACACGGTGAGTTTAGGCATCTTGTAAAACACCGTGAGCTTGCACTGGACCTTGGTATCTCCCCTGAAAGGGTACTTCTCCTTCAAGATGGGGATTCTGTCTCCTTCAAAAGAGGCTCCTTTTTAGGCATAAGCAAGGTGAAACACGGAAGGGTCCTGGTGGACGGTAAAGGCGTGGGAGATGTGGAGGAGATGGTCCTCAGGGACAGGCGTAGGCTTAGTACCGAGGGTATCATAATCGTTTTATTGGTTATTGAAGCGGATTCAAGGAAGGTGGTTTACGGCCCTGATATCATCTCCAGGGGCGTTGTGCTGGAATCTTCTGCAATTGATATAATGGACCAGGCCAAGATAGCAACAACAGATGCGGTAAATGAACTCCTGACCGACGAATTTGATATGGATTTTTTGGCAGAGGAACTTACCAGAAGACTAAGAAGGATATTCATCTTGCATTTAGAAAGAAGACCCCTTATCATGCCGATTATAATTCCCATATAGATCCCATGAAGAGTCAAAGGAAATCTGCAAGAAAAGAGCGAATCAGGAAAGATATAAAGCTTTTACTTCTTTTTACGCTTATTCTTTTTGTATCTGTAAGCTTCCTTAGCTACGATCCTAAGGACTTTTCTCCAAGCAGAAGCAAATTTTTTCAGAAGTCATACAACAACTTTTGTGGGATAGTTGGGGCATATCTGGGAGAATTTTTCCTGAAGAATTTCGGAATTGCCTCATTCTTGTTTATTTTTTACCTGATCCTGGGATTTATCTCCATTCTAAAGGCAGACAGGCCCTATGCCTTCGCCTACTATAGGCTTTTCTTTGCATGTCTTACAATACTAACATTGGCGATTTTCATATCTTACATCTCAGACAGTCCTTTGGTTTACAAAGGCCACCGCCTATTGATGGGAGGTAATTTTGGTAGTTATGTACATCAAGTTATAAATCCTATCCTGGGGCCAAAGGGTGGGTTTTTGGTGATACTTTCGTTGCTTATAGTTTCATTTATCGTATCCACAGACTTTAAGTTTGAATCACTCTTGCCCCTAAAAGACAAAATACCCAAGATAAAGGTCCTTTTTTCTCGCCTTAGACGGAGCAAGGCAGCTGTGGCGCAAAAACAGAATAAGGAACTTAGGACCCTGAAGAGTAAGCTGGAAAAGAAGATAGAAGAGCCTGCCTCTGTTGTTATGGAGGCAGTAAACAAGGCAGATCCCCAAGAAGAGGAGTTCGACCACGGAAAGCTTAAAAGTACATTTGTACTTCCGCCTTTAGAACTTTTGAACGATCCACCTGAGCCACAAGACCTTGAGCATGTGAAAGAGGTGATGGAGGCAACTGCTAAGAAGCTGGAACAGAAACTCTTGGATTTTGGGGTGCAAGGGGAGGTAACGGGTATTCAGCCAGGCCCTGTAATCACCCTATACGAGTTTAGACCTGCGCCGGGTGTAAAGATCAGCAGGATTGCCAACCTGGCAGATGACCTTGCCCTTGGCTTGAAGGCGGTGAGCATCAGGATCATAGCACCCATACCCGGAAAGGATGCAGTGGGGATAGAGGTGCCCAATCCCAAAAAGGAGGTGGTTTATCTCAAAGAGATCCTCTCTTCCCCTGAATTCAGGGACTCCAATCTAAAACTACCCCTTGCCCTTGGTAAGGACACCGTGGGAAGGCCTGTTCTGGCAGACCTTGCCAAGATGCCTCATCTTTTGGTTGCTGGAGCCACAGGCACGGGAAAGAGTGTGTGTATAAATGCAATGGTAAACAGCCTCCTCTTCAAGTTCCCACCCAGCCTCATAAAGTTCATCATGGTGGATCCCAAGAGGATAGAGCTTTCCCTTTATGACCACATCCCCCATCTCCTGCACCCGGTTGTGACCCACCCCAAGGAGGCCACCCAGGCATTAAAATGGGCGGTGAAGGAGATGGAGAGGCGCTACGAGCTACTCTTAAAGATGGGGGCAAAGAATATCTTAGGGTATAACTCTAAGGTGCTAAAGGAATCAAAGGCAGGGGATGCTGGCCAGGAACTTCTGCCTTATATCATCATCGTAATTGACGAGCTTGCAGACCTCATGATGGTTTCTTCCAAAGAGGTGGAAGACAGCATTGCAAGGCTTGCACAGATGGCAAGGGCATCTGGCATACACCTTGTGTTGGCCACCCAAAGGCCATCTGTGGATGTGCTCACAGGGCTCATCAAGGCAAATTTCCCTGCCAGGATTTCCTTTCAGGTCTCTTCCAAGGTGGATTCTCGCACCATCTTGGACAGGATGGGTGCTGAAAAGCTCTTGGGAGAGGGAGATATGTTGTTTATGCCCCCTGGTGTGGGACGGTTACTCAGGATACACGGTGCCTATGTGTCAGAGGACGAGGTCCAAAGGGTCACGGATTTTCTAAGGACACAAGGTAGCCCAGATTACCAACTCACTTTAACTGACCCAGAGGAAGAGCAAGGCCAGGAGGCGGATTTGGAGACAGACCCAAAGTATCAGGAGGCAGTGGACCTGGTGATAAGAACAGGCCAGGCCTCCATATCCATGGTCCAAAGGAGGCTGAGGGTGGGGTATAACAGGGCAGCCAGGATGATCGAGCTCATGGAAAAACAAGGGATCGTGGGACCGTCAGATGGAATAAAGCCAAGGGAGGTCCATGGCAGAAAATGAGATGGCTTAAATTTGTGGTTGTGCTGCTGTTTTGCTCCACAAGTTTTGCACAGGCAATTGATACCAAGACAATTCTTCAGAGGATAAGGGAGAACTATCCGGAAGGTAAGGCGGTGAAGGCTGAATACATTAGGAAGACTACCACAAAGATAGGGGCAGTGATGGGAGAAGGCCAGGAAGAAAGTGCTTCCGGAGAGATATTTTTTTCTGCTCCTAACAAGCTAAGGTTGGAACAGTCTACCCCGCAAAAAGAGGTCTTGGTGACCGATGGGCACAAGATCTATTGGCATATCCTTTCCAAAGACGAGGTCTATATTTACGATTTTAAATCCCAGGGTGAGTCGGTTCAGACCATTGTGAATGTATTCCAAGGGATGAAGGGAATGGAAACTGAATTTAAAATAGAGTCAAAGGCAGAGGATAAATCATACAAACTTCAAATTACTCCCTTGAATCCTCAAGGAGAGTTCAGCTCAATTTTGCTTACATTGGATGAAAAATTCAGGGTATCGAAGATTGCCATAAAAACAATTTCAGGTAGCATAACAGAATTTTATTTAAAGGGCCAACAGATTATCCCTCCACCGTTTGATGGCTATTTCCAGTTTGCTATCCCAGAAGGAGTGAAAGTTATCAAAGAAGCTCAATAACTCATAAGCCTCTTTAAGAGCAATCCCACCTTGGAAAGATCCATTAGAGAGGCGGCAGGAATGTGATAGTCTATATAGTCCATACAGAGTTTTACTGCCTGGGACATGATTTGAAGGCTCGGGTCGCCTGCTATGGGATTCAGCCATAGGATCTTATTCACACGGGATCTAAGGGACTTCATCTCCCTAAGAAGCAGGGCTTTTGCACCAAGATCCCATCCATCACTAATAATTAGAACCACTGCTCTCTTATTTAGGAGCTTTTTGTCGTAGTTCCTGTTTATGTGTTGCAAGGATTCACCTATCCTTGTGCCGCCACTCCAATCTTGTACATCAGCTATGATTTTATTCAGTGCCTTGTCCAGTGGAAGATGTCGGATAATCTCTGTGATCCTTTGAACCTTTGTACTAAACACAAAGACCTCTGCCTTTGGGCCAACACCCTTTAGGCTCAGGAGGAAGGGAATTACCATTGCATTATACCTCTCCATAGATCCGCTCACATCTGCTATGATGAGCATCCTCTTAAGCCTTTTTTTCTTTTCCAAGGAATAAAGCCTCATGGGCCAGCCGTAATGCCTCATGGCATCCCTCAGTGTGGACCTCATGTCCCAGATCCTTCCATTTCCCTTCTTGTGCCTCCTTGCCCTTTGTATCTTGAAGGGTTCCATGATGTGCCTGATGGCCAGTTGTGCCATTTGAACATCTTCAGGTGAATAGGCCTGGATCTCCTTTTTCACAAGGAATGACACAGGGCTGTATCCCAGGCCTGCTAAGATGGAAAATGCCGAGATGGTCTTTTCCTTTTCCTCTGGTTCGTGCTCTTCCTTCAAGTGCGAATGGGAACTCTTTTCTTCAGCGGCCTCGTAGCTTTCCTCTGGGCCATTGAAGCTATGGACTTGGGGGAGCTCTTTTAGGTCTTTTTTGGCCTGTACATGGCCAAAGTAGCTTTCAAACAGCCTATCAAAGGAAGACCATTCCCATTCATTGGAACAGAGTGTCACCTTTAATGCATTTTTTGCATCGGGTCTTTTAAGCCCCACCTCCTGTATTGCTTCCATGGCATTTATCATATGGGAGTGGGATGCCTTAAAGCCCACTTCCCTCAGGAATCTCATAAAACCAAGGAGCCTTTTACCTATCACCCTTCAATATCTCCTTAAGGAAGGCCTCCCCCGATTCCTTCAAAAGCCTCTGATCCTCCTTGTACTTGAGCACACAGCCTATTGTCTCCTGCACCACCTCCCAGGTGATCTCCTCCTTTCCAAGTTCCAGGAGGGATCTGGCCCAGTCAATGGTCTCGGAGATCCCTGGCTTCTTCAGCAGGTCCAGCCGCCTGATGCCTTGGATCAATGCAACCAGATTCCTAGCCAAGTTCTCTTCCAGCTGAGGGACGTGTACCATGAGGATGTGATATTCCTTTTGGAGGCTGGGGTAATCAATCCAGTGGTACAGACACCTTCTCTTTAAGGCATCATGCACATCTCTGGTACGGTTGGAGGTTATAACAACGAAAGGTCTTTTCTTGGCCTTTATGGTGCCCAGCTCAGGGATGGTCACTTGAAAGTCAGAGAGTATCTCCAGCAAAAAGGCCTCAAATTCTTCATCAGACCTATCCAGCTCGTCTATTAGGAGGATAGGTGGCCTTGGATCTTCGTTCCATATAGCCTCCAATAAAGGCCTTCTGATCAGAAACCTTTCATGGTACAGGCCCTTTGCCATGGCCTCCTTTTCCATATGTATGGCCTCATGCATCCTGATGAATAAAAGCTGCTTGGGATAATCCCAGTCATACAAGGCAGAGCTGGCATCTATTCCTTCATAACACTGTAGCCTGATGAGCCTGGAATTAAAGACCTGTGAAAGCCTCACTGCCACATCTGTCTTTCCCACTCCAGGCTCTCCTTCCAAAAACAAAGGCTTTTTTAACCTAAGGGCCAAAAATATGGCAGTGGATAGCGACCTCTCGGGCACATAGCCCACATCCATCAAGGCCTTTTCCACTGCATCAATGGAAGATATATCCAGATCCTTCATCCTTTCCCCTTTTTGAATTTGTTTCACTACAAATCTTGCGGCCTTCAAAAGGTCTATTCAACGCATCTTACCTGAAAATCCCTGACCTGGTAACTTTAATTCATCCCACAAAACCCCCCTGAGGCCCGAACCTATCTTGCCCGACGTGTTTTTAAACCCAACAAACCCAATGAACCCAACAAACTCAATTAACGCAATTAACCAGCACCTCTCCTTTAAGCCCAAAGGCTAAACAAAACCCGATGAGGTGATAAGAACTACCAACAGGCTTAGCTTATTGGTAGATTAAAGCCATGATAAGAAAAAAAGGCCAAAACATGAACTTGGGAAGGCTCCTCAAGCAGGCGCAGGAATTGGGGTGTGAGGTGAGGATGGAAAAATTAGAGGCAGGCGGGATCAGGTGCAGTGACGGGATCTGCCTCATAAAGGGTAAAAGACACATCTTCTTGGACAAGAGAAGACCCCCAAAGGAATTGGTCCTTCAGCTTATGGAATATTTGGAAAAGGTGTCCGAGGAGCCATCCTGACGAAATTGCGGCCTGTTTTTTTGGCAGAGGTGGCATCCTAAGATACATTCCTGCTCCCTTTGCTTGGTTAGTGCGTTTTTTATCACCTTGATCGTGTACAAAATGGCTATTGCCACAACAACCAATGCTATGATAAGTTCCCAAAACATTATTGCCTCCGTGGAATTCATACTAAAATCTGGGAAGGAGATTGTAAATAGGCAGATGCACGCATTTATTGGAAGATTTGCTTTTTTCTTTACTTTATTTTTATTGGCCAGTTTAAACAGCGCATATCCAAAGACACAATCGAAGGGTCCCACGTGCGACTCTGTGATAGATCAGGCAAGCTCCATAATAGTTCAGGATTCGAAGGGAAGGACTCTGATTTCAAAAAATACAAACCATTTTTTCGTGCCTGCTTCCACGATCAAGGTGTTAACCGCCTTTGTGGCCCTCAAGACTTTGGGAGAAGACTATAAATTTCATACGTTGTTCTATATTGACTCGCAAAAGAATTTAAAGGTGAAAGGTTTGGGTGACCCTTTCATAACATCTGAAATAATGAATTCCATGGCGGAAAAACTTGCTAATAGCATTCGTGAGGTAAATAATTTGGTGCTTGATGACACCTTCTTTGCCTCTAACATATATATCTCTGGCTCTGATGGTACGCTTAATCCCTATGATTCTCCGGTTGGAGCCTTATGTGTAAACTTTAATACAGCGTCTGTTGTATCCAAAAATGGTGTTTATAAGTCAGGAGAGCCTCATACACCACTCATCCCGTACACGGTGAATGCAGCAAGGCAATTTAATATCACAAATGGTCGTTTCCTGATTGCAAGGACTCAAGAGGAAACCTCAATTTATTTTGGACAGCTATTTCAAGAGTTTTTAAGAAGGCATGGCATTTTAGTGAAGGGAAATGTGATCAAAGGAGCAGTTAATTCCACAGATACACTTCTGCTCAATTTTGAATCCCCTTATACCCTATCTTATGTCATAAAAGAGATGCTTAAATATTCCAACAACTTTATAGCCAATCAATTGTTCCTGGTATCGGGAGCCAAGGCATTTGGTGCACCTGCAACCCTGGAAAAGGGCGTGGCAGTTACCAAACGTGTGGCTGATGCCTACATAGGTATGGGAGATTTCAATATTGTGGAAGGCTCTGGGCTTTCCAGGGAAAACAAGATATCGGCAAGCCAGTTTCTGAAGCTACTACAGGTATTTTATCCCTATGCACACCTTCTAAAAGAAAGGGATGGTGTACTCTATAAGACCGGTACACTCAAGGGAGTATCCAACAGGATTGGGTACATACTCTCCCAGAACACCTATTACCCCTTTGTTATCATGAGAAACGGCAACGGCCCTTCCAGCGCAGCGGTACTGGATTGCCTGAAGAGGAAACTGGGTATAGGAGTGAGCTCCCATAGGGCAAGGGCCCAACCCGAGGCAGTGAAACAGGCAAAGGTCTCCCAAACCCCAAAGACCTTACAAGGTCAATCAAAAAAGAAAAAGACTAAGACCCACAAAACGGATAAAACCAACAAAAGGCCCATCAAAACAGAGCCAGCTTCTTGATGGCCTCCACCACATGTTTCTCATCTTTGGCAAGGATGGTCCTCACATCCATCAGAATAGAATCCCTTTCCACCCTCACAATAATAGGCGGATCATAATTTCTGAAAAACTCTTCCATTTCTTGCACCTTTAGCTTTTTGGGTGTGATACAGATCAAGGCGGTCTTGAGGTTTAGGGCAGGTAAGGCACCTCCTCCCACCTTTGAGGAACCTTCCCTTATGGAAATGGAAAGGCTGGCCGAATCCTGTTTCCCCACTTTCTTGAGAATTGCCTTTGCCTTTCTGATAAGGACCTCATAGGTGGCTGTGATCATCTGTAAGGTGGGAATGGTCTTTAGTGCCTTTTCCTGGTCCAGGTATATTCTTAAGATCCACTCCAAGGAAAATAGGGTGAGCTTATCTATCCTTAAGGCCCTTGCCAGTTGGTTTTTCCTGATCCTTTCCACCAATTCCTTCTTTCCCACAATGATTCCTGCCTGGGGGCCTCCTAAGAGCTTGTCTCCGCTGAAGGTGACTATGTCCACGCCCTCTGCCACCACCTCCTGTACTGTTGGCTCTTTTTCATACCCGAACTGGGATAGATCCACAAAACATCCACTCCCCAGGTCTTCCATAACCGGGATGCCGTATCTCCTGCCCAATTCCACCAAGCTTTCACCTTCCACTGACTGGGTAAAACCGATGATCTTGTAGTTGCTGGTATGAACCTTCAACAAAAGGCCTGTGTCAGAGGTAATGGCTTGCTCATAGTCTGAGAGCTTGGTCTTGTTCGTGGTACCCACCTCCACAAGTTTGGCCCCACTCCTCTTCATCACCTCTGGGATCCTAAAAGACCCTCCTATCTCTATAAGCTCCCCACGGGATACGATGACCTCCTTACCCTTTGCAATGGTGTCCAAGGAGAGGAGCACCGCAGCGGCATTGTTGTTCACCACCGTTGCTGCCTCTGCTCCTGTAAGCTCCTTTAGTATGCCTTCCACATGTGTGAACCTATTCCCCCTCTTTCCCTCTGAAAGGTCGTATTCTAAGTTGCTGTAACCGCAGGCGATGTCCATGAGCTCTTCCACCAAGGTTCGGGGCAGAGGAGATCTACCAAGGTTTGTATGCACCACCACGCCCGTTGCATTTATCACAGGCACAAGCCTCGGTCTTTTGGCCCTCTCCAGGTCTAAAAGGATCTTGCCCTTGACTGAATCGTAAGAAAAATCTGAAACCTTGCCTTCCAGTATCCCTTTTCTCAGCTCCTCCAGCTGTACCTGTATCCGTGAGACCACCTGTTTACGAGGAAGGCTCTTGAGGAGCTCTTTTACCTCCGGCTCCTCCAAGAGCCTGTCCACCTTTGGAATACGCCTTAGTTGTTCTGTTGGTTCCATATCACACCCCTGCTTGAACGGGTTAGGATTAGGCCTATAGTTTGATCAAAGGCTTTCTTTGTCAATACAGGATCTTTTTCACAACCTCTTCCATAAGCTTGGCATTGGGGCTTGAGGCGTATTCATCCAAAAATATCTTTCCGTTGTCACAGGCCTCCACGATCAAAGGGTCTATGGGAAGGCTTCCCAAGAACCTCACCCCCATGTCCTGGCATATAAGCTTTCCACCGTCTCTGCCCATGATCATGGTTACTTCACCGCACTTTGGACACACAAAACCGCTCATATTTTCTATTACGCCCAGTACAGGCACATTCAACTGCTGGCAGAATGTGATGGACTTTCTCACATCCACTGCCGCCACCTTTTGTGGTGTGGTCACAATCACGGCACCTGTAATATCTCCTATGAGCTGACACACGGAAAGGGGCTCATCACCTGTGCCTGGAGGAGAATCTATTATGAGATAGTCCAACTCTCCCCAGTCCACGTCCATCAAAAATTGCTTTATCACTCCCATTTTTAGGGGACCCCTCCAGATGATGGCCTCATCTTGGTTGCTCAAAAACAGACCAACGGACATGACCTTCAAACCCTTCAAGTCAATGGGCACAATCCCTTCTGGGTTTGCCTTTGGCCTGTGATTTCCAAGGCCCAGCATGGTGGGGATGCTTGGTCCGTGTATGTCCACATCCAAGAGCCCAACCTTTTTCCCTGCCTTTAAAAGCCCAAAGGCCAGATTCACAGCCACTGTACTCTTTCCTACACCACCTTTTCCTGAGAGCACAATGATCTTATGGCCAATCTTACAAAGCCTGGATAGAAGCCTTTGTCTTTCCAAAAACTCCTTTTGGGATTCCTCCGGTGCCCTTTTCTTGGCAACACAGCTCTCCTTTGAACAGCTTTCACATTCCATATCCTTATCCCTCCGTTGGTGGGTTGAACATCCTCAAGGCTTTATGGCCTTAAGGTCTTTGGTTCGAGGCATAAGATACCCCAATCAATCAGCCCACCTATACCACCAAAAAAGGGAACTTTTAACAAAAAACATACCATGCCGGGTCCTGGTGATATAAAAGTCTCATTATCGAGAGGGATCGTTATGAAACCCTTCTGCCAGCAGACCGGCCAGAGTGAGGATCAAAATCCGGATTCAGGTGATGGGTTTATCTCGTTTATTTCGTTTGTTTCGTTTATTTCGTTGGTTTGGTTTGTTGGGTTCAAAACACGGGGGATGGGGGGAAAAGGTGTAAGGTTTAAGTCTGAAGGTTTAAGGGGCTGGGTGTACCTCTTGGACTCAGATGTTTATGTGGGAGCTCAGTTAAAGCTAAGCACCACTTGGGTAGGTGTTTAGCGCCTAGTAAGTGCTTCAAATTATACTACGTTACCTGTCTCCTGTTAATTTGGATCAACAAAACAAAGCTGATATATGAGAAACACAGAATCAACCCACCTAGGTTTTGCCTCTTAAACGAAAATGAGGATTTCATATATACCACCATGCTGGATGGCTTTTTATTGTTATCAATCTTCTTTGTTGGTAAGATAAGGGCATGATCCAAAGGAGAAGGGGCCTTGATAGCTCAAAAACCGAAGTTAGGGATAAGTGCCTGCCTTTTGGGCCAAAAGGTGAGGTTTGATGGGGGACACAAACTGGATCCCTTCATAAGGGATACCCTTGGGCAGTTTGTGGAGTTTGTGGCTGTGTGTCCTGAGGTGGAGTGTGGCCTTGGTGTACCCAGGGAGGCAATGCGGCTGGTGAAGGGTGAAGATTCGCCGAGACTTCAAACAATAAGAACCAAGTTGGATCACACAGAAAGGATGCTTTCCTGGGCACAAGAAAGGCTAATATCCCTTGAAAAGGAAGATCTTTGTGGATTCATTTTCAAGAGTAGATCCCCCAGTTGTGGCATGGAAAGGGTCAAACTATACTCACAAGATGGGGTTCCTTCTAAGACAGGTGTTGGTATCTTTGCGAAGAAATTTATGGAGCATTTTCCCCTTATTCCAACGGAGGAAGAGGGAAGACTTTTTGATCCTGCACTTAGGGAAAACTTCATAGAACGCATATTTGCGTTAAAGCATTGGAGGGATGCAAAAAGCAAAGGCTTAACATCAAAAGAGTTGGTGGAGTTTCACACCCAGCATAAGCTTTTGATCTTTTCACACAGTGAAAAGCATCTGAGAGAGATGGGAAAGCTTGTTGCCAGGGGAAATGAGCTTTCAGCTAAAGAAGTTTTTGATCGCTATGAGAATCTATTGATGAATGCCCTCCGCCTAAAAGCCACCAAGAAAAAACACTATAATGTTATGCAACACATCATGGGTTATTTTAAAAAGCTACTCAGCTCTGATGAAAAGCAAGAGCTACTTGAAGTAATGGGAAACTATCTCAAGGGATACTTGCCTTTAATAGTCCCGATAACTTTATTAAACCACTATGTGAGAAAGTTTAAGGAACCTTACCTGCAACAGCAGGTTTATTTGAATCCACACCCTGTATCCCTCCAACTCAGAAACCATGTGTGAGAGCTTATGGGGATACATGCCATATACCCGAAGAAACGCTTAAGTGAACCTACTCCTTCATACAGGGTCTATCCATATCTTCTCAAGGATCTTAAGATTTCCTATCCTGATCAAGTATGGTGCTCTGATATCACCTATATTCGGATGAGGAGAGGATTTGCCTATCTTGTAGCGA
>Ga0078972_1002570_pt1 | contig 59353 bp, 53 predicted proteins | sample YelNatPaOPGAMG01_FD_67568 | JGI IMG/M metagenome (GOLD analysis project Ga0078972, IMG submission 67568) | Hot spring thermophilic microbial communities from Obsidian Pool, Yellowstone National Park, USA - OP-RAMG-01 (SPADES assembly) (version 2) | ecosystem: Environmental > Aquatic > Thermal...
CATGCAGTTCGCGCATTGGCCAGCGCAACAGTTCATGGATAGCCGGGTCAAGCTGGAGTAACTCGGCGGCCTCATCCAGCTGGCGCTGTGCCATTTCGAAGGGGTTGAAGGGCTTATCAGATGACTTGCTCATAACGGTCTCTCCTTAAAAGAAAAGTATGGACATATTGAAAAAATTCTATCACCAACAGCACATTTTAGACAAGGGTTGCTTGAGATTGCGTGAATCTGCGCTGTTTGCAATGGTTTTGGACGAGCAGGTAATCAGGCCGCGCTGAAGACGTTGATAAATCTGTCTCTTGTCTTTTACCTCATGTGAGCTGCTGTTTCCGTCAGGCGCAAAGAGCGAGCGACCAATATCGCCCTGGTCAAACTCATGTCCGAAATCTCAGGCGCGTCACCTTGACGTTGCCTTATCCGTATGGTATATTTGCGCCGCACGCGGTCCCGTGGTGTAGCGGTTAACATGCGGCCCTGTCAAGGCCGAGATCGCGGGTTCGAATCCCGTCGGGGCCGCCTGCGCTTTTAAGCGAGCCAGACGGTGAAAGGGGGAGAAACAATACGCCTCTTATCCACCCCGGCTTTGACCAGAAGGTAAGGATTTCGCTGGTGGAGGAGAGAACAGCCTTTTCCTCTGCACATCTTCTTCGAGAGGCGCTGTTCGCAGGGCCAGGATACAGAACCACCGCGTTGTCCCAACCGCGACTCATCCCCGCCGCTCCGCCTTTGTCGGGCAGATTGGAGTAAAATAACTCCTTGCACGGGAGAGCACAAAGCGCTTATGGACCCAAAAACGCTGGTGATGCTGGAGTATCCCAAGATTCTGGCCCGTCTGGCAGAATTTTGTGCTTTTTCCGCGTCGGTGGAACTGGCACAGGCGCTGCAACCGAGCCGCGAGATTGAGGAGGCGCGTCATCGTCTGGCCCGAACCACGGAGGCGCGCCGTTTGCTTGCCATCCATGACGTGAGCGTGGGCGCGGCGCATGACGTGCGCGCGCAGGTTGATCTGGCTGCGCGCGGCGGGGTACTGGAAGCCCGTGAATTGCTGACCATACAGGCCACATTAACGGTGATGCGCGACCTGCGACGGTTTTTCGAGAAACAGGCCGTCGCATTCCCGCGCCTCGCAGAGATTGCCGCGCGTTTGCCCCTCCCTTCTGGATTGATTGAAACCATCTCGCGTTGTATCGCTCCCAACGGAGAAGTGCTGGATGAAGCCTCTCCGAAACTGGCGAGCGTTCGCCGTGAGGTACGTCTGGCGCACGAGCGCCTGCTGGCGCGCCTGCAACGCTACCTGACCGATCCCGAGACCGCCTCCAAGTTACAGGATGCCGTCATCACGCAGCGCGAGGGGCGTTACGTCATCCCCCTGCGCGCGGAATGCAAAGGACAAATTCAGGCCATTGTTCACGATCAGTCCTCCACTGGCGCGACGCTCTTCGTCGAACCCCTGGCCGTAGTGGAATTGAACAATACCTACCGCGAATTGCAACTGGCCGAACGCGATGAAATCCGCCGCGTGCTGGCCGAACTTTCAGCGCAGGTGGCAGCCTGGGCAGCGGAAATCACCGCCGGTGTGGCCGCGCTGGCGGAACTGGACCTGATCTTTGCCCAGGCCAGATATGCAGAGGCGCTGCACGCTACAGAACCGGTTTTGCTTGCCATCGGCCCCCAGACCGCGCCTTCCAGACCGTCGTCAGCCGAGAGTCAACGCCCAACCGCCAACAGTCAATCCCGGATAGAAGAAGAGGAGGAAGCGTCTCACCGGCTCCGGCCTGCGACGGTGCGTTTACAGCGCGCTCGTCACCCCCTGCTCGACCCGGCCACAGCCGTTCCCATCACGATTGATCCCGCTCCCGGCACCTTCGCGCTGGTCATCACCGGCCCCAATACGGGCGGCAAGACGGTCACCCTCAAGACAGTCGGCCTGCTGGCCCTGATGGCGCAAAGTGGCCTGCATATTCCCGCTGAATCGGGTTCAGAACTGCCCTGTTTTCGCGCCATCTTCGCCGATATTGGCGATGAACAATCCATTGAACAATCCCTCTCCACCTTTTCCGCTCACATCACCAACATCGTGCGTATCCTGCAGCAGGCCGATGAGTATTCGCTGGTGATTCTGGACGAACTGGGAGCCGGCACCGACCCACAGGAGGGATCGGCGCTGGCGTGCGCGATTCTGTCCTATCTTCTGGAACGACGCGTGACCACCTTCGTGGCCACCCATTACCCGGAGTTGAAGGCATTTGCGCATACCACGCCCGGCGTGGTCAATGCCTCGCTGGAGTTCGACGTGCAGACCCTGCGCCCTACCTATCAACTGGTGCTGGGCCTGCCGGGACGCTCGAATGCCCTGGCCATCGCCGAGCGTCTGGGGGTGCCGCGCCCGATTATCGAGGCGGCGCGAGCGGAGATCAGCCCCGATGCGCTGCGCGCCGACCGGTTGATCGCCGATATCGCCCGCCAGCGCAAACAGGCAGTGAAGGAACGCGTAAAGGCCGAAAAACTGCGCGCCGAAGCGCGCCGTCTGGAACGTGAATGGAGTGCGCGGCTGGAAAAAATCGAGGAGGAGCGCCAGAGAATACTGGCACAAGCGCGCGCCGAAGGCGAACTGGAACTGGAGGTGCTCAAAGCCAATCTGACAACCATTCGAGAGGCCTTGAAACGCGCGCGCCAACCGCTGGAAACGGTCCGGGAAATTGAAAAGCAGGTGCGAGAGGTAGAAGAGACACTGGCAGAGCAAGGCCGCGCGCCGGAGAAAGATGGGAGGGCGATGCCCCGTCCGTTCACCGTGGGCGAGAAGGTCACCATCCGGCGGTTAGGGGTCAACGGTACGATTGCAGCCATGGATGAGGAGGAGGTTGAGATTCAGGCTGGCGCGTTGCGGCTGCGGGCGCGCCTGGACGAAGTGGAACGCCTTGCGCCTGAAACCGAGATAACGCCGGCAGAGCCTCTGCGCCCTCAGGCGACGCCGCCGGCAGCATTGTTGACGCCCTCGCCCGGGATAGAACTGCATGTGCGCGGGATGCGAGCCGAGGAGGCCCTGGCGGAACTGGAGGCCTACCTCGACCGGGCCTATCTGGCCGGCTTGCCCTTCGTCCGCATTGTGCATGGCAAAGGAACGGGCAAATTACGTCAGGCGGTGCGTCAGGCACTGCAAACCCATCCCCACGTGCTGGCGTTCGAGGACGGCCGCGAGGAGGAAGGCGGCGCGGGCGTGACCGTGGTGAAACTGAGAGATTAAGAAACAGGCGCAAGCACGCGGCTACTTGACGGATTGGTAGAAGCAAGTACAATTCAGCCGCTGAATTCTATGTTGGGCAGGTTTGTGAGCTCCATGCACGTTATTGATTTGACTCAAGACTATATTCGCTATGTGATCCAGCAGGACAGGCCTGCCCTCTATGAAGATTCTCTCCCCCAATTATTTGAACATTACTATCAGTTCTGGGCATCCAGAAGTTCGTATTTTTACAAAGATGAGAGCGAGATTTGGCATCGCAGCGAATTGGTCCGCGATCGCTTGCCTTTTTTGGAAAAGAAATTTTCGAATAAAGGATTGCATCTAGAACAAGTAGAAGTCGTATTGTTTATTGGTCAAGGCAGTTCGAATGGACACGCTTTTTTGCTGGACGGGAAATGGACCGTTTGGCTTCCTTTAGAGACCTATTCATCGCTGTTTGCCGTAGATGTTTTTGTGTCTCATGAAATTGCCCATGCATTACACTATCAAAGGCAACCTGATTTTTTCTTCAGGAACAAAGAAGAGAAAGATAACATTTTCAGACAAGTGATAACAGAAGGGATAGCAACGATAACTTCGCAGCATGTGCTAGGCGTAGATGACAAGTGCGCTCTTTGGGCAGATTATCTTCCTGTAGAACAAATTGAACATTGGTATCAAGAGTGTTTATTGCGAGAACCAGAAATCATAAAAATAGTGGTGGAGAATCTGAAAGAGAGTGATGAGAGTCTATTTTCCTATACTGGTAGTGATGATGTGCTTGAAAATCGTGCTGGTTATTATGTCGCTCTTCTGCTAATGCGCCGCGTTCTGAAAACACAGAAATTATCAGTGAATGATTTATTTCTGATTGGCAGGCAAAAATTTTTTGAGGTAGTAAAGGCATTACTGGAGAATCAACCTGCCTAACACCGTTCCTGGGAACGGGCTTATCCGTTCCCCCAGGAAAAACGATGGCCGCGCCATCATGAGATGTTGCCCCTGACGCCGCTCCGCTGCGCTTCGCGGCGCGGCTGAAGCGCGAGGCGATATCTTGATATTCCCGACAGGAGGACACATGCCCGTAGCCCTGATTACCGGCATCACTGGTCAGGATGGTTCTTATCTGGCCGAATTTTTACTTTCCAAAGGTTATGATGTGATCGGCATGGTGCGCCGTTCCAGCACGGTTAACTTCGAACGGATCAGCCACCTGCAAGATTCCATCACGATTGTCCAGGGAGACCTGCATGACCAGAGTTCGCTGGTAGCCATTCTGGAACAATACCAACCCGATGAGGTTTACAATCTGGCCGCGCAGTCGTTCGTGGCCACCTCGTGGAGTCAGGCGGTATTGACCGGCGAGGTCACCGCGCTGGGGGTAACGCGCTTGCTGGAGGCTATCCGTCTGGTCAACCCCAAAATCCGTTTCTATCAGGCTTCCTCAAGCGAGATGTTCGGCAAAGCCGTGGAAACGCCGCAGCGTGAAACCACGCCGTTCTATCCGCGCAGTCCCTATGGCGTTGCCAAAGTGTATGGCCACTGGATTACGGTGAACTATCGCGAGTCGTACAACATGTTTACCGTCTCCGGCATTTTGTTCAACCACGAGAGTCCACGCCGCGGGCTGGAATTCGTCACGCGAAAAATCTCCGACGGTGTGGCGCGCATCAAACTTGGCCTGGCAAAGGAACTGCGGCTGGGGAATCTGGAAGCGCGCCGCGACTGGGGCTTCGCCGGCGAATATGTCCAGGCTATGTGGAAAATGCTCCAGCAGGACCAGCCGGAAGATTTCGTCGTCGGCACCGGCGAAACGCACTCCGTGCGCGAGTTCTGTGAAATCGCATTCCACTACGTCGGCCTGAACTATCAGGACTATGTCGTTCAGGATGAGCGTCTGTTCCGCCCGGCCGATGTCGAACTGCTGGTCTCTGATCCGTCAAAGGCGCGGCAGAAACTGGGCTGGCAACCGAAAGTTGGCTTTCGTGAACTGGTGGAGATGATGGTCGAAGCCGACTTGCAACGCCTGAGCGCGTTGACGGCCCGAGGCACGGTGACGACCGCTCTCCATTCCGGCCATTTGGGAGTATAATTCAGCCGTTGAATTTTGCACTGAGAGACTACCGGATGGAATCGCCCGCTGACCCCGCCAGGGAACTGGCTCTGCTCGAAACGATTGCCCAAGACCCCGATGTCACACAGGCCTCGTTGGCCAGGCAATTGGGCGTAGCCGTCGGGACCGTGAACTGGCATCTCAAGCGCCTGATTGCCAAAGGGTATATCAAGATCAAGCGCGCCGAACGCAAGAAATTGCGTTACATCATTACTCCTGAAGGCCTGGCCCTGCGAGCGCGTTTGACGATGGACTACATCGAGCAGCAATTTCTCCTGTATCGCCGTACCCGTCAGCGTGTGCGTGAGCATCTGGAGCAGGTGCGGGCGGCCGGGTATCACGCCGTAGCCCTGCGCGGCGAGGGCGACGTGGCTGACGTTTGTCGTCTCACCTGTCTGGAACAGCAAATCGAGATTGTGCCGGAAGGGCACGTGCCGGTGCTGGTGGTATCTGGCCTGGCGGTTCGACTGGAGGGCCTGGATGGACACTAAGGGACACGTTCTGGTAACCGGCGGAGCCGGCTACATTGGCTCTTTGCTCACCGGCGAGTTGCTTCGGCAAGGATATCAGGTGACAGTCGTGGATTCGCTGCTGTATGGTGGTGAGTCCCTGTTGGGGTGTTGGGCGCATCCGGGTTTCCACTTCGCCAGAGCGGATGTCAGCGAGCCGGGCGCAATACGCTCAGCGCTGCGGCGCGATTGGCCGAAACCACAAGCCGTGGTGCATCTGGCGGCCATTGTGGGTTTCCCGGCCTGTCAGTCGGTCGGCAAACAGGCCGCCTGGCGTCATAATGTGGAGGCGACGCAACGCGTCTTCGAGCAAGCCGAATCTCTGGGGGCGAGGCGTTTCATTTTCGCTTCGACCTACAGCAATTACGGTCTTGCGGAGAACGGCCAGCCGGTGACCGAAGAGTCGCCCCTCAATCCTCAGTCGCTGTACGCGGAGACCAAAGTAGCCGCCGAAGCCTACCTGTTGGAGCAGCGTGACGCGACCTGCGCGCCGCTCATCTTCCGCCTGGCAACCCTCTACGGTCTCTCGCCGCGTACACGCTTTGATCTCATCGTCAATCAATTCGTCCTCGACGCCTATACCAGGCGTGAACTGATCATCTACCAGCGCGGCTACTCGCGTTCGTTCGTCCACGTGCGCGACGTGGCGCGCGGCCTGATTCTGGGCCTGGAAGCCCCGCTGGAGAAAGTGCGCGGCCAGATTTACAATCTCGGCACCGAAGCGGGCAATTACACCAAAGATGAGATTGTTGCTCTGGTCATCAAACGCCTGCCTGAAACGATCGTTACCTACAAAGACCTGACCTTCGGTGGCGATATGCGCGATATCCGCGTTTCGTTTGAGAAGATTCGCCGCATGTTGGGCTTCGAAACCACCCTGACGGTTGATGAAGGCATCCGTGAAATTGTTTACGCGCTGCACAATGGTCTGATTCGCGAGCCTATGCACGAACGGTATCGCAATGCGCGTTTCATTGTTCAGTGATGGAGTGTAACTACCTGCCCACCCGTGTCATTGCGAGCTGCCGAAAGCGGCGAAGCAATCTCAAGTTCCACAGAAGCAATAAGAACATTCGTGAGACTCGCGAGGGAGATTGCTTCGGCGGCGCTTGGGCGAGCCTCGGCGTATCCCTGTTGCCGCCTCGCAATGACAGCAGATAAGTAATTACGAGGAGTACCGTATGTCGCAGACAGAGTACTGGCAGAACAAACGGGTCATCGTGACCGGCGGCGCCGGCTTTCTGGGTTCGTTCCTGGTGGAGAAACTCATCCAGCACGGCGCGACCGACATCCTGGTGCCACGCATAGAACACTACAATCTGGTCGAGCGCGCCGATATCTGCCGTTTGCTGGATGACGCCATGCTCCCGCAGGAACAACGGCCTGCTCATCTTCAGCCTGACCTGCTCTCTGCCCCGGCGCGGCCTGCAACGGCCCGGCCGTTTCAACCCTCCGACCTGATTATCATCCACCTCGCGGCGCGCGTGGGCGGCATAGGGGCTAACCGCGCGCATCCGGCCGAATTCTTCTACGACAACCTGATGATGGGCGTGGAACTCATGCATCAGGCCTGGAAGCATGGCGTCGGCAAATTCGTGGCAATCGGCACAGTTTGCGCTTATCCCAAGTTTACGCCGGTACCTTTCAAAGAAGATGATCTGTGGAATGGCTACCCGGAAGAAACCAATGCGCCTTATGGTCTGGCGAAGAAAATGTTGCTGGTGCAGGCGCAAGCCTATCGCCAGCAGTATGGCTTCAATGCCATCTTCCTCTTGCCGGTCAACCTGTACGGGCCGCGTGATAATTTCGATCTGGAGTCCTCCCATGTCATCCCGGCCCTGATTCGCAAGTGTCTGGAAGCGCAGGAGCGCGGCGAGGAGGAAGTCGTGGTCTGGGGCGATGGCACGCCGACGCGTGAGTTCCTTTACGTCGAAGACGCGGCGGAGGGCATTCTGCTCGCTACCGAACGGTATGATGGCGCAGAACCGGTCAATCTTGGCTCAGGTCAGGAAATTTCTATCAAAAACCTGGCCGAAATGATCGCCCGTCTGACCGGTTTTCAGGGCCGGCTGGTCTGGGATACGAGCAAGCCCAATGGTCAACCGCGGCGCGCCCTGGATACGCGGCGGGCAGAACAATATTTCGGTTTCCGCGCCCGGACCTCCTTCGAGGAAGGGTTACGACGCACGATTGCGTGGTACCGCCATTACCGACAACATGGCCCAGACAAACAGGGAGGACAGGGTTGAGAGCATGAGCCAGAGCGATTTCATTATCCTGCGTCCTTCCCGAGGCTGGGCCAGCCTGAACCTGCGCGACTTGTGGGCCTACCGCGAGTTGCTGTACTTCATGACCTGGCGCGACTTGAAAGTGCGCTATAAACAGACCGTTCTGGGTGTGGCCTGGGCAGTGTTGCAACCCTTCCTGACAATGGTGGTCTTCAGCATCTTCTTTGGCAACCTGGCCAAAGTGCCTTCCGATAACATTCCTTACCCTGTTTTTGCCTTCGTTGGCCTGCTGCCCTGGGACTTGTTTACCAAAGCCCTGAACGATGCCAGCCGTTCGCTGGTCAGCCACCAGAATATGGTGACGAAAATTTACTTTCCTCGCCTGATTCTGCCGCTCGCCTCGGTTTTTGCCGGCCTGGTGGATTTTCTCATCGCCTCGCTGGTGCTGGTGGGCATCATGGTCTACTACATCTGGCAGGGGCAGATGCGCTTTACCTGGAGTCTCTCACTGCTGACGCTGCCGTTCTTTCTCTTGCTGGCGCTGATTACGGCGTTGGGCGCGGCGCTCTGGCTCTCGGCGCTCTATGTCCAGTATCGCGATGTCGGTCATATCCTGCCATTTCTGGCCGAATTCTGGCGCGTGCTCTCGCCGGTGGTCTATTCCGCGACCCTGGTGCCGGCGAAATGGCAGCTCCTCTACGCCATCAACCCGATGGCCGGCGTGCTCAACGGCTTTCGCTGGGCTATTCTGGGTACGCCAACGGGACCGAACGCGCCCATGTTGATCTCCGTGGGCGTGGCCATTTTCCTGTTGCTCTCGGGCCTGTTCTACTTCCGGCGCATGGAAAAAATCTTCGCGGATATGATTTAAAGATGACCACCGTCATTCGGGTAAACGATCTTGGCAAACGTTATCGCATTGGTTTGATGCCGCAAAAGTATCAAACGCTCAGCGAAAAAATCAGCCTGACGCTCAGCGCCCCCTGGCGCGCGCTTCGACGCGTCCAGGCGCCGCTCGCGGATGCCGCCGATACGATCTGGGCCTTGCGTCAGGTCAGTTTCGAGGTTGAGGAAGGGCAAGTGCTGGGCATCATCGGGCGCAACGGCGCCGGAAAAAGCACATTGCTCAAAATCCTCTCCCGCATCACCGAACCGACAGAAGGCGAGGTCATGATTCGGGGACGCGTTGGCTCGTTGCTGGAGGTCGGCACCGGCTTTCATCCTGAATTGACCGGTCGTGAGAACATTTACCTCAACGGCGCCATTCTTGGCATGAAGCGCGCCGAGATAGACCGCAAGTTTGACGAAATCGTTGCCTTTTCGGAAGTCGAGCAATTCATTGATACGCCGGTCAAGCGCTATTCCTCAGGCATGTACCTGCGTCTGGCATTTGCGGTGGCGGCTCATCTGGAACCGGAGATCCTGGTGGTGGATGAGGTGTTAGCCGTAGGCGATGCCGAGTTTCAGAAAAAGTGCCTGGGCAAGATGGGTGATGTGGCCCGGCAGGGGCGCACGGTGCTCTTTGTCAGTCATAACATGTCGGCCATCCTGCGGTTGACTCAGGAAAGCATTGTGCTGGATAAGGGTCATCTGGTATTGCGCGCGCCGTCGGCGGAGGCCGTGGATTATTACCTTTCCGCCGGCAATGCGCGCGCCGGCGAGCGTTACTGGGAGGCCGGGGAAGTACCTGCCGACGCCGCGCCGTTCCGTCCGCTGGCGCTGCGCGTGCGCGATGCAAAGGGCAACGTGGCCGATACTGTGCGCTCTACCGAGCCGTGCACGATTGAGGTGGAATACAGCCTGAGCGCGCCCTTGAGCGGTTTGCGGATTGGCATCTACCTCAGCACTGCACGCGGCGAGTACGCTTTCACCTCGTTCGACACCGACGACCCGATGCTTTTCGAACGCTATGCTTCGCGGCCAGCCGGTCATTATCTCAGCCGTTGCACCCTGCCGGCGGATTTACTCAACAGTGGCCGCTACACCATTGGCGTCAACGCCAGTTCCTACGGCGTGCGCCGTTATTTTATGGACGAACAGGCATTGACCTTCCACGTTGACCCGGCCGGCGCGCCGGGCATGCAATGGTCAGAACCCCGACCGGGCGTGATTCGCCCGCGTCTGCGCTGGAGTATTGAACGACAATGAACCGTGCGGAATTTCTTTTACGGGATTGGGTTGGGTATATCCGCCCTTTGGGTGAGCAATATGTGCGCTGGCGCGGTTCCCGGCGCGGGCGCACGCTTTACCGCTGTCCCCTCCTCGAAGAACTGCTCCCCGAAAGTGTTGCTGTGGCCGAACAAGCGGCCCGCCGCGCCCCAACCGGCAAAGACATCTTTCTCTTCAGCGTCTGGCATCATTGGGTAGAATACAGCGCCCTGCTTGGTCTGGCGCTGGCCGGCCAGGGTCACCGCGTGACGCTGGCTTTCCTCCCCTACGAAAAATGGGGCCGCCCGCTGGACTGGCTCACTCTGCGTCAGAACGCCGCCTATACGCGCCGTCTCCTGACGCCGGCCGCGCATTTGCTAAACCCGGTCTCGGTCATTGACCTTGACAGGCCCCCCTTGCCAGAGAAACTGGAGCGCGCCGTGGCGCAGGTAGCCCTGTACGATACCCAATACCTGCTCCAGATCGAGGAAGTTGATCGGCGCCATCCGCTCTACCAGATGCGTTACCAGCGTGACTGTCTGGCCGCGCGCACCGCCCTGGCCTGGCTGGAACAGCATCGCCCCCAAATCGTCATCGTGCCCAACGGCCTGATCTTCGAGTTCGGCGCCGTGTACGAGACAGCGCGCTATCTGGATATTCCTGTGGTCACGTATGAATTCGGCGAGCAGAATGAGCGCATCTGGTTAGCCCAAAACGAACCGATTATCCAGCACAAGACCGATGCCCTCTGGCAGGCCCGACGGCACATCCCCCTCACAGCCGAACAACGCGCCTGGCTGGAAGGGTTTTTGCGCTCCCGTCAAACCACCCAACGCAGCGACAGTTTTGCGCGCCTCTGGCAGGAGGCCGAACGCCAGGGTAGCCAACAGGCGCGCGCCGCCCTCGGCCTGGACAGGCGCCCCGTCGTTCTTTACACGACCAACGTGCTCGGCGATAGCCTGACCCTGGGCCGCCAGCTGCTCGGTCCAACCATGAGCGATTGGATTCGACGCCTGATGCGTTACTTCGCCGCGCGCCCCGATGTTCAACTCGTCGTTCGCATTCACCCCGGCGAGAATCTGACCGACGGCCCATCGGTAGCCAATGTCATTTACCAGACATTGCCCACCCTGCCGTCCCATATTCACGTCATCGGGCCCAAAGAAAAGATAAACACCTATGATTTGATGGACTTTGCCGATGTTGGACTGGTGTACACCACCACCAGCGGCCTGGAGATGGCGTTGCGCGGCATCCCGGTGCTGGTGGCCGGCAAGACTCACTATCGTGGCCGGGGTTTTACGCTCGATACAGATACCTACGAGGAATACTTTGCCCGTCTGGACGAGGTGCTGGCCAACCCGGCAGCACATCGCCTGAACGAAGAACGGCTCGAACTGGCCTGGAACTACGCCTACCGCTTCTTCGCCGAATTCCCCCGCCCCTTCCCCTGGCATATCCTGCACAAGGACGAGGACATGCACCGCCATCCGCTGCAGGAAGTCTTGGGCGAGGCCGGACGGATAAACTACGCCTCAACTTTCCGTTACCTGACCGGCGAGCCGCTGGATTGGGAACACCTTGACTGAGCCAGCCATGATTCGGCACCTGTTGATCTGTGGCCTGGGTTCAATTGGAAGAAGGCATCTGCGTCACTTCCGCGCGCTGGGCGTGGAACGGATTGACGCCTACCGCAGCGGCAAAGCCACTCTGCCCGATGAAGGCCAGCCTGCGCCCGATCAGGTCTATGCTTCTCTGGACGAAGCCCTGGCGCAGCACCCCGAAGCCGTGGTGATTGCCAATCCCACGGCCCTGCATCTGGAAACGGCGCTGGCCGCTGTACAGGCAGGCGCCCACGTCCTGGTCGAAAAACCTGTCGCCCATACCACGCGCGGGTTGGAGGCGCTGGCACAACAGGCCGCCGCGCGCCGGCGACACGTGTTCGTCGCCTACAACCTGCGTTTCCATCCGGCCTTGCAGGCCGTGCGCGATCTGCTGCGTCAGCCCAGTGAGGTAGGGAAAGCGGTGCTGGTCCGCGCCCACTTCGGCGCCTTTCTCCCTGACTGGCATCCCTGGGAAGATTACCGCGCTTCCTACGCCGCGCGCCGCGATTTAGGCGGCGGCGCCCTGCTGACCAGTTCCCACGAGATAGATTACCTGCTCTGGCTGCTGGGGCCGGCGGAACATGCCACCGGACTCACCGCCGCCCGCCGACCACTGGGCACCAACGTGGACGAGGCCTCCGCGGTCATCCTGCGCCACGCTGACGGGACACTTTCTGTCGTCACTTTAAGCCTGGCGCAAAAGCCCCCCTCACGCTCGCTGGAAATTGCCTGTGAGCGCGGCGTTATCTTCCTCGACCTGCTGCAGGGCATTTGGACGGTACGGCACGCCGACGGACAGACGAGCGAAGGCCGTGTCCCTGCTGATTTTCAAATCGACGCCACCTACCGGGCGCAGGATTGGGCTTTCCTGCAAGCCCTGGAAGGCGCGACAACGGAACTCGCCACACTGGAGGAGGCCCAAGCCAGTGTAGCGATTGCAGAACAAATTCTGGAGGCAGACTATGGACCCCTTGTTTGATATTCGCGGGCGCGTGGTTGTCCTGACCGGCGCCTGTGGCCTGATCGGACGCAAAATCGCCACCGAGTTTCTGGCGCGTGGGGCAAACCTGATGCTGGTGGACCTCGAGGCGGCGCAGCCAGCCGAATTTGCCGCCTCACTGTTGGGCAAGCCAGACAGCGGGCGCGCCAGCGGCATGGCCTGTGATGTTTCCCGTTCTCAGGAAGTAGCCGCGCTGGTCGAGCGCACCTTACAAACCTACGGGCGCGTGGACGTGCTCATCAATGCTCACCAGTACAAACCTCAGGGATTCCTCACCGCTCAAGCCGAGAACTTCCCGGAAGAACTCTGGGATGCCGTCATCAACGCCAACCTGAAAGGCACTTTCCTCACCTGCCGCGATTTCGGACGCCTCATGCTGCAACAGGGCAAAGGCTCGATCATCAACTTTGCTTCCACCTATGGCGTAGTCTCCTCCAATCCAGCCCTGTATGAGGGCAACAGTCTGGGCAATCCACTGGCCTACTCGGCCAGCAAAGGCGGCGTGATCATGCTGACCAGGTACCTCGGCGTCTATTGGGCCAGGCGTGGCGTGCGCGTCAACTGCCTGACGCCGCATGGCGTCTGGAACAATCACGAGCCGGGCTTCGTGGAACGCTTCAGCAAAATGTCGCCGATGGGACGCCTGATGCAGGTGGAGGAGGTGGTCGGCGCGGCCTTGTTCCTGGCCTCTGACGCTTCCAGTTACGTGACCGGCAGTAATCTGCTCGTCGAGGGGGGCTGGACAGCGTGGTAAGATGGGAGACAGCGATGAAAGTCAGTATTGTCATCACCTGTTACAACCGCGAAAAATTTATTGGACGCGCCATCCGCAGCGCCCTCTCCCAACACTTTCCGCGCCAGGATTTTGAGGTCGTGGTTGTGGACGACGGCTCAACCGACAATTCGCCCAAGATCATCCGCGATTTTGGCGATGAAATCGTGCCGATTTTCTTCCACAAAAATCGCGGCCTGCCGGCCGCGCGCAACATGGGGATTCGCCGGTCACGAGGGCGCTTCGTGGTCCATCTGGACTCGGACGATTACATGCACGAGGATTTGATTTACATCGAATACCTGCATCTGGCCATGAATCTGGACTGGGGCGCAGTGGCTTGCGATTACTACGAAGTGGACGCCAATGAGCAACACCTCCAGCGCCACGACGCCGAGAAAGAGCCGATTGCCTGCGGCATCATGTTCCGCAAAGAGAATCTCATCGAAATTGGCCTCTACGATGAAAGCATGCGCCTGTGCGAGGATGAGGAACTGCGCCGCCGTTATGAGGCGCGTTACAAAATCGGCTACGTTCACCTGCCGCTATACCGTTACACACGTCATGATGGTAATCTTACCAATGACAAAGAGGCGCTGGCTCGCTACCGGCAACGTCTGTGCGCCCTGGAAGCGGAGCGGGAGCGCGCCGCGTCCGAACAGGAGACAAAACCATGAAACGGGAAGATATCGTCTTTGGGACCATCACCTTGCGCGCCGACCGGCCTTTCCTGATTGCCGAAGCCGGCGTCAACTACGAGAACGACTTGTCCACGGCCTTACGGATGATTGAGGAGGCCGCGGCTGCCGGGGCCGACGCCATCAAGTTCCAGAGTTACAAAGCCGAAACCCTGGCCTCGCGCTTCAGCCCGGCCTACTGGGATACCACCAAAGAACCTACCCGCAGCCAGTACGAATTGTTTAAAAAGTACGACCACTTCGATGTGGACGATTACCGTCGTCTGGCAGAACAGGCCCAGGCCTGTGGGATTCACTTCATTTCAACGCCCTTCGATACCCGCTTCGTGGACGCTCTGGCCCCGTTGATGCCGGTAATCAAAGTGGCCTCGGCTGACCTGACCAACCATCCTTTGCTGCGCCATATTGCCCGCCAGGGCAAACCGGTCCTGCTTTCCACCGGCGCCGCCACGCTGGGCGAAATCGAAGAGGCGGTCGCTCTCTTGCGCGCGGCAGGTGTTCCGCAGATTGCTCTGCTCCATTGTGTGCTCAGTTATCCCTGTCGGCCAGAGGATGCCAATCTCGGCGTCATTACTCACCTCCAGGCCGTCTTCCCCGACCTGATTATCGGTTACAGCGACCACGTGCCGCCGGCCTTTGGCTGCGCGGCGCTGACCACCGCCTGGTTGCTGGGGGCGCGCATTCTGGAAAAGCACTTTACGCTGGATAAGAGCAAGCCCGGCAATGACCACTACCATGCCATGGACCCGCAGGATATCCGTGATTTTCGCGCCCAATGCGCCTATGTCACCACCCTGCTGGGCGAGACGCAGAAGCGCGTCTTCCCCTGCGAGGCCGAAGCACGCCGTCAGGCCCGCCGTAGCCTGGTCGCGGCCCGCGCTATTCCGGCCGGCAAACGCTTGAGCGCCGACGATGTTCTCATCAAGCGCCCTGGCAGCGGGATTGACCCCCGCTTCCTGGAGGTTGTGGTCGGCGCGGTTGCCCGGCGCGATATTCAGGAAGATGAACCGTTGCAATGGGATATGTTCCTGCAACGCGCCTGATCTCCGGGACCAAGCATGACTCCAGCGCATCGCCCACGAACAGTTGCCATCGTTCAGGCGCGCACCGGCTCCGTGCGCCTGCCCGCCAAGGTGTTGCTGGACCTGGGCGGACAACCGGTGCTGGTCCGCGTGGTAGAGCGAACGCGGCGCGCCAGCCTTGTGGATGAAGTCGTGGTCGCAACCACGCTGGAGCCTGAAGATGAAGCCATCGAGGCGCTGTGCCGCCAGCGCAATTATCCCTGTTTCCGCGGCAGCCTGCATGATGTGCTGGACCGCTACTATCAGGCCGCCAGGCATTTCGACGCCGGGGTCATCGTGCGCATTACTGCCGATTGTCCTTTGATTGATCCCACGTTGATCGATGAGGCGGTTGACAAATTCCGCCAACGAGAGGTTGACTTTGCCGCCAACCGCCTGCCGCCGCCTTTTCACCGCACCTATCCGATTGGCCTGGATGTCGAGGTCTGCACCTTTGCCGCGCTGGCGCGCGCCTGGCGCGAAGCAGATCAACCCTTTCAGCGCGAGCATGTCATGCCCTATTTGTACGAAGGTCTGCCCACCGCGAGCAGCCACGCGACGGAAGACGTGTTCGCGCAGTCGCCGCGTGGTTTTCGCCTCCTGCTCCTCAACCATGCGGTGGATTATGGAACATTCCGTTGGGCTGTGGACACGCCGCAAGACCTGGAAGCCATGCGCCAGGTCTATGCCCATTTCCACAACCGGGATGATTTCTCCTGGCAGGATGTCCTGCGGCTCTATCAGCAAAAGCCAGAACTGGCGCGCATCAACGCCGATGTGGTCCACAAATCTCTCTACGACGTGGAGACGCGCCAGGGTACGCTTCGCCGGTAAAGACATCATGGCTCGTATCCTGTATTTTTCGCTCGATTACACCCCGCACGACTATCGCTTTCTCGCGGCGCTGGCCGAAAGCGAGCACGAAGTGTTCTATGTGCGCCTGCAGCGCGGCCCGCGCCAGACAGAAGACCGCCCTGTGCCGGCCGCGATTCGGCAGGTGCGCTGGAGCGGTGGGCGGAGCGAGTTTCGCTGGTCACAATTACCGCCTCTGACGCTGGCTTTCCGACGCCTGACACGCCGCCTGCGCCCGGCTTTGATACACGCCGGCCCCATTCAAACCTGCGCCTTTATCGCCGCCTTGAGCGGTTTCCATCCGCTCCTGACCATGTCCTGGGGCTTTGACCTGATGCAAGATGCCGAACGCGACCGCTGGCAACGCTGGATCACGCGTTACGTCTTGCGCTCCAGTGATTATTTCATCAGCGATGCCGAGGTCACTCGCCAGAAGGCTATCGCCTTTGGCATGCCGGCGGAGCGCACCCGGGTCTTTCCCTGGGGTGTTGATCTCGACCACTTTCGCCCCGAATCCCCACGCCGTTCTGCCGGCGCGTCCCCTTCGACCTTTACGCTGTTCTGCAATCGCGCCTGGGAACCGCGCTATGGAGTAGATATTCTGGCGCGCGCCTTTGGCAAAGTGGCGCAGCAACGCGCCAGCGTTTCGTTGCTGCTGTTGAACGGCGGTTCTCAGGCGGCGCTGCTGCGTCAGATTTTCGAACGGGATGGCGTGAGCGAGCGCGTGACCTTCGCTGGTCAGGTCAGTCAGCGCCAGCTGCCGCGTTACTATCATCTGGCGGATCTATTCATCAGCCCCTCGTACGTTGATGGCTCCTCGGTCTCTCTGCTGGAGGCTCTGGCCTGTGGCCTGCCCTGTCTGGTCTCCGATATTCCGGCGAATCGCGAATGGATTCAGGATGGCGTCAATGGCTGGCTCTTCCCGGCAGGCGATGTGGAAGCCCTGGCGGCCAGAATCCTGCAACTGATGGACGACCGTGCGGCGCTGGAACGAGTCCGTCCAGCAGCGCGCGCTACCGCCGAGGCCCGAGCCGACTGGAAAGATAATTCCCGCAAACTGCTCGACACCTATGCCCATGTTTTGACCGTTCCCTGGCGATATTGACGTTCCAATTCAGGAGGTTTTGATATGTCCCCAACCAAAGTCCTCGTAACCGGCGCCGGTGGTTTCATCGGGCATCATCTGGTTACCTATCTGAAGCGCAAAGGCTACTGGGTGCGCGGCGTGGACCTCAAATACCCGGAATTCAGCGAGGTAGACGCCGATGAGTTTGAGATTCTCGACCTGCGGCGTTGGGATAATTGTTTGCAGGCGACGCGCGGCGTTGAGGAAGTGTATGGCCTGGCTGCCGACATGGGCGGCATGGGCTTCATCTCCTCCCATCACGCCCAGATTCTGCACAACAACTCGCTCATTAACATTCACACCCTCGAAGCAGCGCGTCTCAACGGCGCCAAACGTTACTTTTACACTTCCTCGGCCTGCGTCTATCCCGAATACCGCCAGACTGACGCCAATGTCACTCCACTCAAGGAGGAGGATGCTTACCCGGCGCAGCCCCAGGATGCCTATGGCTGGGAAAAACTGGTCATGGAACGCCTGTGCATGCACTACCGCGAAGAATACGGCCTCGAAACGCGCATCGTACGCTTCCATAACATTTACGGTCCAGAAGGCACCTGGGAAGGCGGACGCGAGAAGGCGCCAGCGGCACTGTGCCGTAAAATCGCCATCGCCAAACTGACCGGCAACCACGAAATCGAAGTCTGGGGCGATGGCGAACAAACCCGTTCTTTCTGCTATATTGACGACTGTGTCGAGGGCATTTACCGCCTGATGCGTTCAGATTATCCCCATCCGCTCAATCTGGGTTCGGACCGATTGATCACCATCAACCAGCTGGCGTACCTGATTGCCGACATTGCCGGCATCAAAATCACCATCAACCATGTAGCGGGGCCGCAAGGTGTGCGGGGACGCAACTCCGACAACACCCGCCTGCGTCAGGTGCTGGGCTGGGAACCGCAAATTTCCCTCGAGGAAGGTCTGGCGCGTACGTATGCCTGGATTGAGCAACAGGTCGCTCGCAAACTGGGGCTGGCTACAGCGGCCTGAGAAGAGCAGAGGTGCACTGCCTATGGCATTCCTGACGATCTTCACCGCTCCCAAACCGTTTACGAATCCCCATATTCGCCTGATTCAGCGCAATGCCATCCAGTCCTGGCTCCACTTGCCCGACGTGGAGGTGCTCTTGATTGGCGATGAGGAAGGCATCCCTGAAACGGCTGCCGAGTTCGGAGTCCGCAACGTGAAGCAGGTGGCGCGTGACGAAAAAGGCGTTCCAACCGTCAGCGGGGTGATGGAAATCGGCCACACTTACAGCGATAGCCCTCTATTGTGCTACGCCAACGCCGATATGATTCTGATGTCCGATCTGGTCGTCGCTGCGCGTCAGGTCGCGGCACAGGTCAATGATTTCCTGCTGGTAGGTCAGCGCTGGAATCTGGACGTGACCGAACCCATAGACTTTGAAGGCGATTGGGAAACCCGTCTGCGGCGCGAGGTGGAGCAACGCGGTGAATTTTACAACCCTTGGGGCATTGACTTCTTCGTTTTTCCGCGCCACCTTTACACGGAGGTACCCGACTTTACCATTGGCCGTCCTGCCTGGGATAACTGGATGGTGTACCATGCACTCAAAACCTGGGGGCTGGCCATTGACGTGACGCGTTCGGTAATGGTGATTCATCAGAATCACGATTACAGCCACCTGCCCGGCAACAAGCCGCCCTATGGCTCTGAGGTTGCCCGGCGTAACCTGGCCAGGGCTGGGGGGCGGCGTTGTGTATACCATGTTCTGGATACCAATCGCGAACTGATTGACGGCAAGATCCGCCGTCCAAAATTTTATCTGGCGCGCCTGCTGCGCCGTCTGGAACGTTGTTTCCTGACCGATGACCTCGGCAGTCTCAAAGCCAGAATTGGATTTCGCATCAAGCGACTGGAAAGCCGCTATTACGCCATTCCAAGGAGATAGTATGCGCGTTGGACAGAATCCCGCCAAATTCGTCAAGCAGGTCGCACAACCAGCAGAAGTTACCGTGACGGTTGTCTCGTGCATTCCCTTTCTGAGCGGTTTTTACGAACAAAGTTTGGAGGTGCTCCGCGCCTGCCTGAACAGCATTCACGAAAACACATCGCTGCCGCATGACTTGCTGGTGTTCGACAATCGCTCCTGCCGCGAGGTGCGTGATTACCTGCGCCAGGCCTACGAACAAGGGCTGATTCAATACCTGGTGCTCTCTGATAAGAACATTGGCAAGATTGGCGCCTGGAATTTCATGTTTGGCGCGGCGCAGGGCAAATACATCGCTTTCGCCGATAGCGATATTTACTTTCGCCCCGGCTGGCTGGAGGCTTCGCTGGAACTTTTCGAGACCTTTCCCAACGTTGGCATGGTCACCGCGCGGCCATTGCGGACGCCCCTGGAATTCTCCTCGGCCACCCTCGACTGGGCGCGCCGCCAGCCGGAGGGCACGCTGGAGGAAGGTTCCTTTCTCGACTGGGAAACATACTGGGAACACGTTCAGAGCCTGGGGCACAGCGAGGCCAGAGCCCGGCAGGAATATCCTGCCGGCAAAGATTACCGCCTCTCCGTTCAGGGTAAAATCGCTTTCGTGGGTGCGGCTCACTTCCAGTTCCTGGCGCGGCGCGAGATTTTGAAGGAAATCTTCCCCTTGCCCTCCCAATATCCCATGCGCGGCGAAGGAGCGCTGGATATTACCATCAACGCGCGGGGACTGCTGCGGCTGACCACTGCCCGGCCGCTGGTCTGGCACATGGGCAACCGTCTGAGCGAGGCTCTGCCGCGTCCCAAAGCAACGCGCCCAGCCGCGCTCTGGACGCGTTTCCTGAATCTGTCCCTCGTTCGGCGGACACTGCTCTGGCTGTACGGCCGTATTTTCCGCCTGTATTTCTTCCACGTGGACTGACCTTATGCCTGAAGATGTGCTCCGTTGCCCCTTGTGCGGCAGCAACCACAGCCGGCTTTTCGATCGCCGTGATTTTCGCGGCCGGCCTGTCGTCAATCGCCTCTGTGGTGAGTGTGGGCTGGTGTATCAGTCGCCGCGTATGACTGCTGCCGAAAGTGAAGCATTTTACGCGCAAGAGTACCGTCTGGTGTACGGAGGCAGTGCGGAGCCAACCGCGCGAGACCGGCGCGTGCAGCAGGCACGCGCGGAATGGTTACTGACCTTTGCCCGCCCCCTGGTGCCGGCAATCACCGCTCACCTGGACATTGGTTGTTCACTGGGAATCCTGCTTCAACGCTTCGCCGCCGCCTATCATTGCCGCTCCGCAGGCATCGAACCGGGGGAAGCGCATCGCGCCTGCGCCCGGCAGGCGGGTTTGTCGGTCTATGCTTCGCTGGAAGCGCTGGAACAGGCAGAGGAGCCTCTCTTCGATTTAATCAGTCTGGCGCATGTGCTGGAGCATTTGCCGGCGCCGGTGGAGTATCTGGCTCATCTGCGAACCAGTCTGCTATCCCCGCAGGGCTGGTTGTTGCTGGAAGTCCCCAATCTCTATGCTCACGATTGCTTTGAGGTTGCCCATCTGGTTTCGTTCAGCGCACACACCTTGCGCCAAACCCTGCTCCGGGCCGGTTACGAAATCGTACGGTTGAAACGGCATGGCCATCCCCGGTCAATGCTCGTGCCTTACTATATTACCGTGCTGGCCCGTCCGCATACGCGGCCGGATAGCAACCCTGCCGTTCGCCCAGAACGAGGGGTGGGGATCAAGCGGAAAGCGGGGCTTCTTCGCCGTCGTTTGCTCCACCGCCTCTTCCCCAAAAAAGCCTGGCAGGAACTGGAGTGAGGTCATGGCATCGAAGAAGCGCCTATTCATCAGCGCCGATCACGGCCTGGCACTGATTTACTTCCTGCAAAGCGATGTGGTCGCGACGCTGCTTCAAAGGGGGTGGAAGTCGTGTTGCTGACCGAGGACAGCGCGCGGGCGGCTTTGGAGCAACGTTTTCACCAGCCGGGCCTGATCTTCGAAGGGTTACGTCTGGACCAATGTCAGCACTACTACCGCACAGTCAAGCCATCGCAGCAGCGCTGGTTATACCTGCTCCGCTGGGCCGGCGGTTCGCGGCGCATCAATACCACTGCCATTGAAGGCAACTATCATCTATCCGTCCATGGCGTTAGGGGACGCACACGGTTCATCATTCCTTTCATCCGCGCCCTGATTCTCTTGATGCGTCTCTCTCGACCTGTTCGTCAGGCTGTGGTCAACTATCAAAACCGCTTCACGCCGTCCATTTACGCGGATCTCTTTGAGAAATACCAGCCGGCTCTGGTGGTTGCCAGTACCCCTGGCTGGCGCTTTGACCGTTACCTGCTCCGTGAAGCCGCCGCACGCCATATCCCCACCGCGTCCGTCATTGTTGGCTGGGACAATCCCTCTTCCTATCGCCTTTGCGGCGCGCCGGTGAACTGGATTACCTGCTGGTCAGAAATCCAGAAAGAAGAACTGGTGCTGGGCGCGGACTGGAAGCCAGAACAGGTCCACATCGGAGGCATTCCCTCCTACGATGGCTATTTCCGCAAATCCTGGTTAATTCCCCGTGAGGAATATTTTCGTCTGCATGGCCTGGACCCTCAGCGGAAACTGCTTTCGTACGCGGCGAGTTTCGTCACGTTTGCCCCTAATTTCCCCAACATGTCCACGCTGGCGGAACTCGTCGCCAGCGACGCGCTGGACGAGCCGTGTCAGCTGCTGATTCGGCTTCATCCCAACCATTTCCGCCAGGGTTCGATTTATGAGGCAGAAGCGCAACGCATACGCGCCTTTGTTCGGGACATGCCCCACGTCCATATCGTTGAGCCGGTTCCACTGAGCGGCGGGTTGGGGCACTATTCGGGAGAAGATATGCCCGAAAAGGCCTCGATGATGGCCTACTCCGATGTATTCCTGACCGTTTATTCAACCATGGTGGTAGAGACCGCCATTCATGATCGGCCAATTGTCAGTGTATGTATTGATGCCCCCCATGGCTGGAATTCGCCCAAAGTCTACTCCCTGCCGCTGACCGCGATTGGCGAATGGCCCACCCATAAACGCTTCCGTCAATCTGGCGCCGGACGCGTGGCTACCAATCGCGCAGAACTACGGGAGCAGATTAACTTTTACCTGAAACATCCTCAAGCCGATGCAGCAGCACGTCGCCGATTCGTGCAAGAAGAATGTACCTTCACCGACGGCAGCGCCGGTCGCCGAACTGGCGAATATCTACTGTCCCTGTTGGAGCGAAGACCATGAAGTTCCTCATTGCTGGCCTTGGGTCCATCGGTCGCCGCCATCTGCGCAATCTGCGCGCCCTGGGCGAGAACGACATCATTCTTTACCGCACCCATCGTTCAACCCTGCCGGAGGAGGAGTTGAGCGGTTTGCCGGTCGAGACTGATTTACAGGCCGCGCTGGCGCACAAGCCGGACGCGGTCATCGTCGCCAATCCGACGGCGTTGCATCTCGAAGTAGCCATTCCGGCGGCGCAGGCCGGCTGTCACATCCTGCTCGAAAAGCCGATTTCGCATTCGCTGGCGAGAGTGGACGAACTGGAAAGAGCCGCTCAAGGGAGCGGAAGCCGTATTCTGGTTGGCTTCCAGTTTCGCTTTCACCCTACCCTGCGCCAGGCCGCCGCACTGTTACAAGAGGGACGTATTGGTCGCGTGCTTTCGGTGCGCGCCCATTGGGGCGAGTACCTTCCAAACTGGCACCCCTGGGAAGATTTCCGTCAGGGTTACGCCGCGCGTCCCGACCTGGGTGGTGGCGTGGTGCTCACGCTCTGTCACCCGCTGGATTACCTGCACTGGCTGGTAGGCAAAGTGGAAACGCTCTGGGCGATGACCGCCGCGCTTCATCTGAACCTGCCGGTAGAAGATACCGCCGAGATCGGCCTGCGCTTTGCGAACGGCGCCCTGGGGAGCGTTCACCTGGATTATAATCAGCGTCCGCCAACGCACTCGCTGGAGATCATCGGAACCGAGGGAACCCTGCGCTGGGATAACCGCGATGGCATCCTGCATGAATACCGCGCGGCAGAGAATGAGTGGAAAATATACTCTCCGCCGCCAGCCTTTGAACGCAACGAAATGTTCATCGAGGAAATGCGGCATTTTCTGGAGGTAGTTCGCGGCGCGCCGCCGGTCTGTACGCTGGCCGATGGCAGGTACGCGCTGCGAATAGCCCTGGCGGCTCATGAATCCAACCGCCGGGGGTGTGCTGTGAGGCTAACCCTATGAGCATCTTGCAACGAGGCCTGCGTCGTCTGGCACGCTGGCTCCTGGCCGAGCCCGACGGCGTGCGCCGGGCAATTCAAGGAAGGAATAATCAACTGGAGGCTCAGGGCGCCACGCTGGTCAACGTCGAACTGGATATCATCGGCAATGACAACCGCATTGTTCTGGGCGAAGGCGGCGTGTTTCACAACGTTCGCTTCCGCCTGCGCGGAGATGGTCACCGCATCGAATTTGGGCCGAACTGCCGCATCAGCCGTGGCGCCTTGCTCTGGTTCGAAGACGACCATTGCCTGCTGCAAGTCGGGGCCGGGACCACAATGGTGGAAGTTCACATCGCCGTTACCGAACCCGGTTCACAGGTCATCATTGGCGAGGATTGCATGTTTGCCAACGACATTGACATTCGCAGCGGAGACAGTCACGCGATCATCGACGTCGCCAGCGGTCAACGCCTCAACCCGGCCGCGAACGTAGTCATTGGTCATCACGTCTGGATTGCGCCACATGTGGTCGTGCTGAAGGGCGTGCAGGTTGGCGACCATTCCGTCGTGGCGACCGGAGCGATTGTCACCAAATCTTGCCCGCCGCACTCGCTCATCGCCGGCAATCCGGCGCGCGTGGTACGGACGGGAATTTCATGGAAAAGGGAGCGTAGTTACCATGTCGAAACAAGCCACGACAACTGCTAAAAGTACAACCCTGATTTCGCCCTACGGCGGGAAACTGGTCAATCTGATGGTGGAGGGACCCGAACGGGAAGAGCTGCTGACGCGCGCCGCCAGACTCCCCTCCATCAAAATCAGTATGCGTAACCTGTGCGATCTGGAACTGCTCGCCACAGGCGGTTTCTCGCCCCTGACAACGTTCATGGACAAAGCCGACTACATGCGCGTGCTGCACGATATGCGTCTGACGAGCGGTTTGCTCTGGCCTTTGCCCGTTACCCTCACCGCCGACCCGAAAGAACTACCCACGGTGGGCAGTGAACTGGTGCTGCGCAACGCCACGAACGACATTATCGCCATCATGACGTTGGAGGAGGTTTACCACTGGGACCCCGAAGTCGAGGCCGCGCTGGCATATGGCACCACCGATGCCAAACATCCGATGGTTTCGGAGATGGCGCGTTGGGGCAAGGTATGTATTTCGGGGCCGCTGCGGGTGCTCAACCTGCCCAAATATTACGACTTCGTTGATTTGCGCCTGACGCCAGCACAGGTACGCGCCCGGCTGGAGGCCATGGGGAACGCGAACGTGGTTGCCTTTCAAACGCGCAACCCCCTGCATCGCATTCACGAGGAATTAACCAAGCGGGCCGCTCAGGCCGTGAACGGGTCATTGCTGATTCACCCCGTCGTTGGAATGACCAAACCCGGTGATGTGGATCACTACACGCGGGTGCGCATTTACCGCATTCTGGTTGAAAAGTACTATGACAAGAGCAGAACGTTGCTCAGCCTGCTGCCGCTTGCCATGCGGCTGGCAGGGCCAAAGGAAGCGTTACTCCATGCCATCATCCGCCGTAACTACGGCGCCAACCATTTCATCGTCGGTCGTGACCACGCCGGCCCTGGCAAGGATTCCAGCGGTCGTCCCTTCTATGGTCCCTACGAAGCCCAGGAGTTGATGAAGCAATATGAAGAGGAGCTGGGCGTGCACATGATTCCTTTCGAGGAACTGGTATACTTACCTGACGAAGACCGCTACGTGGAGGCCAGCGAAGTTCCACCCGGCGCGCGCGTGTTGAATATTTCCGGCACGCAGGTACGCGATGAGTATCTGGCGAAAGGGAAACTCCTCCCCGCCTGGTTCACCCGACCGGAAACAGCCGAAATCTTGCAGCAAATGTATCCGCCGCGCCACAAGCAGGGGTTCTGCATCTGGTTCACCGGCCTGAGCGGCGCGGGTAAGTCGGCTACGGCTCAGATCCTGGCCGAACTCTTGCTCGAATACGGACGCCAGGCGACCGTTCTGGATGGCGACGTGGTGCGCACCCACCTTTCCAAAGGCCTGGGCTTCAGCAAGGAAGACCGCGATACCAACATTTTGCGTATCGGCTTTGTCGCCGGCGAAATCGTCCGTCACGGGGGCGTGGTCATCTGCGCCGCGATCAGCCCCTATCGCGCGGCACGCGAGGAAGCCCGGAAAATGGTCGGCGAGAACTTCATCATGGTGTACATGGATACCCCCATTGAAATCTGTGAGCAGCGCGATGTGAAAGGATTGTACGCCAAAGCACGGCAGGCACTGGCAGAGGGCAAACCAATGGGCTTTACCGGCGTGGATGACCCCTATGAACCGCCTGTTGACCCCGAACTGACTTTGCAGGGTTACGGAGCCACGCCGGAAGACAACGCGCGTAAAATTATTGACTATCTCAAGGCGCAGGGCTACCTGGAACCCCTGCCATGAGTTCACCACGAGGACTTTATGGGCAAGATTCAGGAAAAATTTGACTTAAGCGGGCGGGTCGCGGTGGTGACAGGCGGCGCCGGACTCCTCGGCGCCGAATTCTGCCGTACCCTGGCCGAGGCCGGCGCGGCAGTCGCCATCGTGGACCTGAACGAGGCCGCCGCCCGGAAAGTGGAAAACGACCTCCTCCAGCACGGCTATCGCGTCCGCTGCCTCATGACTGACATTACCCGGCCGGATTCCGTCGCGGACATGGTAAACGCGGTGCTGGAAGCCTTTGGCCGTTTGGACATTCTGGTTAACAGCGCCGCGCTCGACCCGAAGTTCGATCCGCAGGCGCTGGCACAAGGCATCGCCCCCGGCGCCTTTGAGGACTATCCGCTTGAGCAGTGGAATCAGGCTCTGGCGGTCAATCTGACCGGCGCCTTCCTGGTCACTCAGGCCTGTGTACGTCCCATGCTGGCGCAAGGGAAACGCGGCAGCATCATCAATATTTGCTCGACCTACGGGCTGAATGGGCCCGACCAGCGCATTTATATTCGGAACGGTCAGCGCGTGGCCTATAAACCGGTCTATTACAGCGTGACCAAGGCGGGCATTCTGGGCCTGACGAAGTATCTGGCCGCCTATTACGCCGGCACGGAGATTCGCGTCAACGCTCTGACGCCCGGCGGGGTTTACAACAACCATGACGAGGATTTCGTGCGCAACTATTCGGCCAGGACTGTTCTCGGACGCATGGCGCGCAAAGACGAAATGAACGGCGCCTTGCTGTTCCTGGCCTCGGATGCCTCTTCCTACATGACCGGCGCGAACCTGATTGTGGATGGAGGCTGGACAGCATGGTGAGGACTGTCAGGACAGGGACAACCATGGAAGTACTGGCGGTTATCCCGGCGCGCGGCGGCTCGAAAGGCATTCCGCGCAAGAACATCCGTCCCTTTGCCGGTTATCCGCTTATTGCCTGGAGCATTGCCGCGGCACGTCAGGCTGGCTGTGTCACGCGCACGGTTGTCAGCACGGATGACGAGGAAATAGCCGCTGTGGCCCGTCACTATGGCGCAGAGGTGCCCTTCCTGCGCCCTGCGGAACTGGCACAGGATACCACCACCGATTGGCCAGTGTTTGTCCATGCCCTGCGCTGGTTAGAAGAGAACGAGGGGTATCGTCCCGACGTGGTGGTACAGTTACGCCCCACATCGCCTTTGCGGCCACCCGATTGCGTGGAGCGTGCGGTGCGACTGCTGCTGGAGCATCCGGAGGCGGATTGCGTGCGCGGTGTGGTGCCAGCCGGGCAAAACCCCTATAAGATGTGGCAGATTGATGCACAAACTGGTTGTTTGAAGCCCCTGCTCCAGGTACCGGGGCTACCAGAACCGTATAATGCACCACGCCAGGCCCTCCCGCCCGTTTACTGGCAAACCGGTCACATTGACGCCATTCGTCCGGCCACAATCCTCGAGAAGAACTCCATGACAGGCGAGATCATCTATCCCCTTCTGATTGATCCCCGCTATACCGTGGATATTGACACCCTGGCCGATTGGGCGCGCTATGAGCATTTAATCACGACCACGGCGCTGGAAATCGTCTGGCCAGGGCGACCGCGTCGATCGTTTCCCTCGCGCGTCGCGGCGCTGATCCTGGACTTTGATGGCGTTTTGACCGACAATCGTGTCTGGACGGATGAGCGCGGACGCGAGGCGGTGGCTTCCAACCGCAGCGACAGCGAGGGGCTATCTCACCTGCGTCGCCGAGGGATACAGGTCTGGGTAATTTCCAAAGAAACCAATCCGGTGGTAGCCGCGCGCTGCAATAAACTCAACATTCCTTTCCTGCAGGGTATTGCCGACAAAGCCAGCGCGTTGCAACGACTGCTCGCCGAACAAAAACTGGAAGCGGAGCAGGTGATCTATCTCGGCAACGACACCAACGACTTACCCTGCTTTCCCCTGGTTGGTTGGGCTGTTGCCGTAGCCGATGCGCATCCGCAAGTTGCCCGACAGGCCGATTTTGTCCTGCATAGTGCTGGCGGGCACGGCGCGGTACGCGAGTTATGTGATTTGATCCTGGAGAGAACCCATGAAACGTGAAGTCAGAATTGGCAATCGCTGGGTTGGCGATGGACATCCAACCTACATCGTCGCCGAGATTGGCATCAACCACAATGGCGATCTGGAACTGGCCAGGCGGATGATCGACGCGGCCGTTCATGCCGGTGTGGACGCGGTCAAGTTCCAGAAGCGCACCCCCGAGATTTGTACTCCGCCAGAGCAACAAAAACAAATGCGCGAGACTCCTTGGGGGTATATCACCTATCTGGAATACCGCCAACGTGTCGAATTCGGGGAAAAGGAATATCGCGAAATCGATCGTTACTGCAAGAAGAAAAACATTCGCTGGTTTGCCTCCGTTTGGGATGAACCCGCCGTGGACTTTCTAGAACATTTTGACCCGCCTGCCTATAAAATTCCTTCCGCAGCCCTGACCGACCATGCGCTATTACGTTATGTCCGCAAGACCGGCAAGCCAGTCATCCTCTCTACGGGGATGTCCACCATGGAACAAATCCAGCGCGCGGTTGCCGTTCTGGGACGCGAGAACCTGATCATTACCCACTGTACCAGCACTTACCCTTGCGAGCCGGAAGAACTGAATTTGCGCATGATCGTGACGTTACGTCAGGAATTTCCTGAGGTGCCTGTCGGGTACTCCGGCCACGAGGTCGGATTGGTGCCCTCCGCCGTGGCCGTAGCACTTGGCGCCTGTATGGTAGAGCGCCATCTGACGCTGGATCGCGCCATGTGGGGTAGTGATCAGGCGGCGTCCGTTGAGCCGGGCGGTTTTGAGCGGCTGGTCAAATACATTCGTGTTACGGAAGCCGCCCTGGGCGATGGGGTCAAGCGAGTCTATGAGAGTGAGTTGCCATCCCTGCGGAAGTTGAGGAGGGTCAACAGCGATGGAGAGTAAAATAACCCGGCAAAACCGGGAGCATATGAGATCTGCTCATTATTTTGAGAAGAGCGTTGGGCAAAAGCGCATTTTATCTTCTCGCCATCGAGTCAGATTTCATTTCGGCGCGCATCATGGCCAGACAGCCGTGTACCAGCGCAGATACAGTTCCATGTGAGCGTGCCAGTATTCCTCGTTGTGCTCCCCCTGAAACAGATGCCATTCGTGTGGCACGCCGTACGCGTTCAACAGTGCTTCCAGCTGCTGCGCAGACGGGCGCAGCGGGTCCGATTCGCCAATATCCAGCCAGAAGCGAGGAAAAGATGCAGAGGACAATGCCCCCAGCCAGTCGTCATAGCGCGGCCAGTCAACCCAGAACGGCGCTGGCGAATGCGCTCCAATTGCCGAGAACAAGTCCGGGCGTGTCAGGCCAAGGTGAATAGCCCAGCCAGCGCCGCGTGATACTCCTCCTACCGCACGACAACTTGCCTGGGTACAGGTGCAATAATGGTTATCAAGGTAGGGAACCAGGGCTTCACTGATCGCCTCGGCAAAGCGGTACTGACCTGGCTCTTGACTCGACGAATCATAGGGAAGAACGATCAGAAAGGGAGCAACTTCGCCATCAGCAATGAGGTGGTCAGCAATGGTTAGCGCGCCGAGGCGTTCCCATTGGGTCTCATCGTAAAGAAGACCATGAAAAAGGTAGAGGACCGGGTAGCGTTGGCTCTGGTCGCAGGCGTAGCCCGGCGGCAGGTGGACAACGAAGCGCAGCGGTGCAGGCAGGTAGTCGGTTGCAAGAGAATGCGTTTCCGTCACGCCGCTTTCTTCCTCGCAAGGTGGGGCCGGGGTAAACGTCGGAGAAGCGACCGGCGTAGCAGAAGCGATAACCGTTGCCGTCGCTGTGGGGACAAAAACCGGCGTGAGGTCTGATAATGACAGCCGCCTCCCGCAGGCAGTCAGCGACAAGAAAACACTAACCAGGTACCAGCCCCGCGTCGTGCTTCTTCCACGTCGCGTGTGTTCTTGACGGTTTGGCATCTTCCGCATTATACTCGTATCCGCCCGGGGTGTAGCGCAGATGGCCAGCGCGCCACGTTTGGGACGTGGAGGTCGGCGGTTCGAAGCCGCCCACCCCGACAGAAAATTTGTTTTTCCTCACAGGGGGAGCGCTTGAATCGGTTGCTCGGTGGAAATCCCGATCTGATGCCGGTCAAATAGAGCATGGCCGGGGCCTGATACGGCAAAATGACGCCCATCCATCCCCTACGCCCGCGGCAAGGCCATCCTGACAGGGGCTTATCTCAGGCTCTGTTCTCGGACAGCCTGAAGAGGCTGTCTTACGTCAGGCGCGCGGCGATAAGCCGCGCCGCCGGCTGACAATTCCGCGCGCTCTTCCCTGCCTCAATCTCACGGTGTCGCATACGCCTCATGGTATAATTTTCCCGTTCGTGGCCTTGTTTCTGGAGCCTTCTATGGATTTTCAGTCATATCAGACTCTCTCTCGCCGCACTGCCGCCTATCCGGTCATCGGCCACGCGGTTATCTACCCCACCTTAGGTCTGGCCAACGAGGCTGGCGAGGTGGCCGGCAAAATCAAAAAAATCTTCCGCGACAAACAGGGTATCATCCGAGAAGCCGATCGCCAGGCAATCAAGAGTGAACTTGGCGACGTTTTATGGTACCTGGCCCAGGTATGCACGGAACTTAATCTTACGCTCGATGAAGTCGCGGAGGCGAATCTGGCCAAACTTGCCTCGCGTCTGGAACGTGGACAGATTGGCGGCGATGGCGATGAGCGCTAGATTCCCTGGTCGAGAAAGCCTCTTGCCTTTGCCCTGCCATGCTGGCTTTGTGCTCTTTGGGTGAATGGCAGGGCAAGATATTCGCCCAAAACCGAAACAGGAGTGAACCATGAGCAAAAAGAAAATTCGTGTCGCAATCATTGGCGTCGGCAATTGCGCCTCTTCACTGGTGCAGGGAGTACACTTCTACAAAGACGCCCCCGACGACGCCTCCATTCCCGGCCTGATGCACGTTAATCTGGGAGGCTATCATATTCGCGACATTGAATTTACCCTCGGCATTGACATTAATGCTACCAAAGTTGGCAAAGACCTGGCAGAGGCTATTTTTGCCGCGCCGAACAATACCTATAAGTTTTGTGATGTGCCCCTCCTGAACGCGCCGGTGGTACGCGGCATGACGCACGATGGCCTGGGAAAATATCTCTCGCAGGTGATTCAAAAAGCACCGGGGCCAACGGCAGATATTGTGGGCCTGCTCAAAGAAACCAAGACCGATGTGGTGGTTTCTTATCTGCCGGTCGGTTCGGAAATGGCTACGAAATGGTATGTGGAACAGGTGCTGGAGGCCGGTTGTGCTTTTATCAATGCCATCCCGGTGTTCATTGCTTCGTCGGAATATTGGGCACGCCGCTTCCGCGAGCGTGGCCTGCCCATCATTGGCGATGACATCAAGAGTCAGGTAGGAGCAACCATCCTCCATCGAGTGCTTACCAGCCTCTTCGTGGATCGCGGGGTACGTATTGACCGCACCTACCAGTTGAATTTCGGCGGTAACACCGATTTCCTGAACATGCTTGAACGCGAACGCCTGGAATCGAAGAAAATTTCCAAGACGAACGCGGTCACCTCGATGATGCCTTACGAATTGCCGCCAGAGGATGTTCATGTTGGCCCCTCCGATTACGTCCCCTGGTTGACAGACCGCAAATGGTGCTATATCCGTATGGAAGGCACAACCTTCGGCGAAGTGCCCTTGAACGTAGAAGTCAAACTGGAAGTGTGGGATTCGCCCAATTCGGCTGGCGTGGTGATTGACGCGATCCGTTGCGCAAAACTGGCTCTGGATCGTGGGCTGGCGGGACCGTTGATTGGCCCGTCTGCCTATTTCATGAAAACGCCGCCGAAGCAATTCCGCGACGACGTGGCGCGCGCCATGACGGAAGCCTTTATTCGCGGCGAGAATCCGCAATAGACCCGGCAGACAGGGCCCGTATGCGTTCGGCCACCTCACGCGTCCTGGCCTTTCTGGCCTGGTCGTTAGTCTTTGCCGCCCTTTATGCACAGTCCCCTCTCTATACTTCGAACCAGAATCAATACTTTTTGCATGGCCTGGCACGCGCCGGCTACGGCTATCTGAATCAAGACTGGTTGGCGAACACCTTTGACCCGACGCCGGTCTTCAGCGGCCTGGTCTGGCTGGCGTATCGTCTGTTCCACGCCGGCTGGCCTTTCTACCTGTGTTACGCGCTGCTCATGGGAGTCTATCTCGCCAGCGCTTATCGGCTGGTGGATAACCTGTTCTCCTTGAGCCGTTCGCCCACCCGTACTCTGGCGTTCCTGGGGTTATTCTTTACATTCCATTCCGCCGCCTTGCGTTTCTTGCTCTCACGCCTGTCAGGCAGTCAGGCCACTTTTCTCTTCGAGGGAGGAGTGGCCGGTCAGCGTCTGTTGGGGCAGGTCTTTCAGCCCAGCACGTTTGGCGTTTTTCTTGTCCTATCCCTTTACCTTTTCTTAACGGGGCGCGAATTTCTTGCCATTCTTCCCCTGGCTATCGCCATTTTCTTTCACCCCACCTACCTGCTGAGCGGCGCCATGCTGACCAGCGCCTACCTGGTCTCGCTCTATCAAAAGCAGCGGGACCTGCGTCAGGCGCTGCGCTTTGGTCTGGGGACACTGCTCGCCGTCCTGCCGGTAGTCGCTTATGTTTTCTGGGCTTTCGGGTCAGTGAACAGCCGCGTAGCCCATCAGGCGCAGGAAATTCTGGTGCACGTACGCATTCCAACGCACGCTCTGCCCTCCGCCTGGCTGGACTGGAGCACGGTCGTTCAGATTGGCCTGGTTGTGCTGGCTCTGATTCTGGTGCGCCGCACGCGATTGTTCCTGATTTTCTCCATCCTGGCAGTGGAGGCCTTGCTGTTGACCGCCTTGCAGGCCCTGACCGGCAGCACGATGCTGGCCTTGCTCTTCCCCTGGCGCATTTCCGTCATCCTCATCCCGCTCAGTGTCTGTCTGATCAGCGGCTGGCTGGTAAGCCGACCATTACGTACCACCCGATCCCGGCTCTGGCTGGCGCGAGGCATTCGTCTGGGGGCGTGGACGCTGATTCTTACCCTGATCGTTGCCGGCGCGGCGCGTTTCTCTCTGGAACGCCAGCGTCAACAGGCAGACCCGGCGCGCCCGTTGCTGGCGTATGTCGCGGCGCACAAAGCGCGCGGCGACCTGTACCTGACGCCAATGACCATGGAAGAATTCCGCCTCGCCACGGGCGCCCCCATCCTGGCCGATTTCAAAGCAATCCCTTACCGCGCCGACGAGGTGCTGGAATGGTACCGGCGCGTGCGCCTGCTGGACTGGTTCTACCACACCCGCGACCAGTGCACTTTCATCCCCGATTTGCAGGCTGAGGGCGTGACGCATGTCGTGTTGCCGGCAAAATTATTCGAACGAGCCTGTCCTTCGTTTAGAGTACTTTACCAGGACCAGGCTTTTGCCCTCTATCAGGTGATGCCATGAAATGCTCCCAACGGCTAAGTCTATTGCTCCTGTGCGCGTTGACCGCCTGTGTAGCAAATCGCTCTGCTCCAGGCCCTGCGTCGTCGCCTCTTGCGCCGGCCCGGCCCAGCGCGACCGTCGCCAGCCCTGTGCCCGTCGCCACCTCTACCGCGACTTCGCTGCCGACCTCCAGCCCGACCCCGCCAGAATTGCCCCCTGTATTCCAGACCAATCGTCTCAATCCGCTGGATACGCCTCACACCTACCTTACGGATCCCTGCGCCTACCTGCGCGACAAATGGCAAAGCGGGCACAGCGCTCCCGGTACAGTGGTGATGGTCATCATGTTTCATTCCATTGGCGCTGCCACCGTTGGGAATCAGATTTCCGAAACGGACTTTCATGCCCTGATGCAGGCGCTGCAGAATCATGGCTTCACCGCCATTACCACGACTCAACTGGCCGATTTCCTGGAACACAATGCCTTCATTCCACCGCGCGCAGTGCTCTTGCTGGTGGACGACCGTCGTTATCGTCAATACTTTGACACCTATTTCCGCCCCTATTACGAACGCTACGGCTGGCCTGTCGTCAATGCCTGGATCAGCACTCCCCAGAGCACGGAGGCTCTCTGGCAGCAACAGGTGGACTTGGAACGCGAGGGCTGGGTGGATCATCAGGCGCATGGGGTCATCCACAATTTCCCCATCACCGAAGCCAGCACCGATGATTTCATCCTGAGCGAGTTGCAGGGTTCCGTAGACGCTTTCTTAAAGTACTTCGGGAAGCGTCCACTGGCCTATATCTGGCCCGGAGGCGGCTTCTCGCGACGCGCGGCCGAACTTGCCCGCCAGACTGGTTACCGCCTGGGCTTTACCATCAACCCCCGCGGCCCGCTGATGTTTAACTGGGTGCCTCTGGCCGATGCCGTGGATCCTCAACGGCCCTCATACCTGCCCGAAGGCGGCGTCAACGACCCGCTCATGGTCTTGCCACGTTACTGGGCCACTGATGCCATTTCCCACCTGGACAACGTGCAGCAAATCGGCCAGGAGGCCGCCGCCTATGCCGCGCAGAACAAAGCCATTGAACTGGCCTATTACGCCTCGGCCTGCGAACCGCTCTACGGGCCTTTACCGTAGCCCTAGCCCTGACCAGGCCTGTCAACGGCGGCAGGGACTTCCGTGACGGCGAACCGCTGAGCATGGTTGGCTCAAGGGCACGCACGCATCCGCCCCCGGCTGACAACGCTGGCGCGCACCCGACTCAAGGTTGACATTGTCAAAAATTCTCGCTTTGGTGTATACTCATCCTATCCCGACTCTGGAGGATAAACATGAAACGTGCTGTCAGCATCAGTTTGGGGTCGTCCAGGCGCAACAAGGCAGTCACCGTCCGCTTATTAGGCGAAGAAGTCAGTATCGAACGCATCGGCACGGATGGCGACATGGAGGCCGCGGCGCGCCTGTATCAGGAACTGGATGGCAGGGTGGATGCGTTCGGCGTCGGCGGCGCTGACCTGGGGTTGATGGTAGATAAGAAGTGGTATCCCCTCTACTCTGTCCGCCCCATGGTACGCTTTGTCAAAAAGACCCCTCTTGTGGACGGAACCGGCTTGAAAATCACTCTGGAGCGCAAGGCCGCCGCTTTCCTGGATGCCCACATTAAAGACTATATTGATGCTCGTGGCCGCAAAGCCTTTATTATGACCGGCGCCGATCGCTGGGGACTGACGGCCAGTTTTACCGAGGCCGGTTACGAGTGTATTTTCGGGGACATGATGTTCTCCCTGGGCATTCCTATTCCTCTGCGCAGCCCCCAACAGTTAAAAGTCCTGGCCGCAATTCTCATGCCCATCGCCGGTCGCCTGCCTTTCGAGTGGGTTTACCCAACAGGCGAAAAACAGGAAGAACGCAAGCCCAAGCACGTCAAGATTTTCCATTGGGCGACGGTAGTGGCTGGTGACTGTCACTACATTAAACGCTACATGCCAGACGATATGCAGGGTAAGGTCGTCGTCACCAACACCACTACGCCGGAAGATGTGGAACTTTTCCGCCGCTGTGGTGTGAAATATCTGGTCACCACTACGCCGGTGCTGGAAGGACGTTCCTTCGGCACGAATATGATGGAGGCGGCTCTCATCGCTGTCTCGGGCAAGGGGCGCGTGTTGACGCAGGAGGAGTACGACGCCCTGCTTCAGCAACTGGGCTTCGAACCAACCCTGCTGGAACTGGGATAGCGCGAAGTGCAAAGCGTGAAACGCAAAACGTCAACGTAAAAACAGATGGAGGGCATAATGGATGCGATCGTTACGGCTGGTGGCATTCCCTTACCGGAAGACCCGCTTTATGTGGAAACGCGCGGTCGCCCGAAAGCATTGCTGGATATGGCCGGCAAGCCGATGGCACAATGGGTTCTGGACGCTCTCTCGGAGTCTCAACTGGTCGAAAGAGTTGTGGTGGTAGGCTTAACCGAAAAAAGTGGCCTGACGTGCCGTAAACCGCTGACGTTTATTCCCAATCAGGGCAAGATGCTCGACAACCTGCGTGCTGGCGCCGCCGAAGTGTTGCGTCAGAATAAAAAGGCCGGGCACGTGCTCATCGTCTCCTCGGATGTCCCAGCCATCACCGGCGAGATGATAGACTGGCTGATTCGGACTGCCATGGAAACCGACGATGATGTGTACTATAACGTCATTCCGCGCGAGGTGATCGAGGCGCGCTTTCCCAATGCCAGACGGACGTGGACGCGCCTGGCCGATATGGAAGTCTGCGGCGGTGATGTTAACATAGCACGCCTCAGCCTGATGACCCGTCAGGACACCGACCTGTGGGAAAAGATTACCAACGCGCGCAAGAGTCCATTGCGGCAGGCGGCATTAATCGGTGTGGATACGCTCCTGCTGTTGCTCTTCCGTAAACTGACTCTGGCGCAGGCCGTAGAAAAGGTGACCAAACGACTGCATATTCGCGGGCGCGCCATCGTCTGCCCCTACGCTGAAATCGGCATGGATGTCGATAAACCGGTTCATGTGGACATCCTGCGCGCCGACCTGAAGAAACGGGTGCGCGCTGCCAAACGCGCCGCCGCCAGAAAACCGCCCGTCGCTTCGTCATCGTGAACCTCGAGCGCTTCCTGGAACTGGACGCGCGCCTTTCGGCGCGTATACGCATCGCCGAACGCCCCGGCCTGCTCCGTAATCTGGCCGTTGTGCTGGCCCATTCCGGCGATTCGTGGTTCTGGTGGGCCGGGCTGGCTCTGCTCTGGTGGCAAGGCAATTCCTTCTGGCGCTCATGGGCCTTGACAGTGCTGGTCAGTATCGTAGCGCTGGCGTTGATCGTCCTGCCCATCAAGTTCCTCATCCGGCGTCCCCGGCCAGCAGGCGAGTGGGGAACGCTATACCGCCAAACCGACCCTCACTCGTTCCCCTCCGGCCACGCCGCACGCGTGATGCTGATCGCCGTGCTAGCGACCATCCTGGGCCCGGCGTGGCTGGCCACCCTGCTCTGGATTTGGGCGCCGTGCGTGGCTCTGGCGCGCGTGGCGATGGGCGTCCACTATCTCTCCGATGTCCTGGCCGGAGTCGGCCTGGGGATTCTGGCCGGTTTGACCGTCTGGGCTATCCGAGGATAAATAACCGGCCACAATCCCCGCCTTCGGCGGCTCACAATGACGCGGGTGGGCAGGTAGTTTGACAATGTCAACTTTTCGTATCGTTGTCATGGCGAAGCGGCGATAGGGCCACGCCGAGGCTCGCCCGAGGCGCCGCCAAAGCAATCCCCTCGCGAGGATAAGGTAAGCAGTCTTCCAGTTACCAGGGGATTGCTTCGGGCAAAGAGCGTCCTCGCAATGACAACTATGCCGAAATCATAACTACTCAGCCATGTCATTGCGAGCCGTTTTTCGGCGAAGCAATCTCCCCTTTATCAGGCTAAATTGACTCGCCTGAGTAACTACCTACCATGGCTAATGGAGAACCCTCTGTCTCTTGTCATTGCGAGCGTAGCGAAGCAATCTCCCGGCAAGCAAGGGGATTGCTTCGCCGCCTGCGGCGGCTCGCAATGACAAGGATGGATAGTGGGTAGGTTGTTACTCGCCTGGAGATTGCTTCGTCGCAAAGAACGCTCCTCGCAATGACATACACAACGGCTTTGATGCAGGGCTGAATCGTTACCCGAAATATAACATCGTCGAGGTAGTTACCTTTCTACCCGCTTTTTTGCGTTCTCCACTTACCTGCTCCATCCCCCACCCTACTCCCGGAGGCCTTATGTCTGACCTTGTTGCGGCCATCGATCAGGGTACCACCAGCACCCGTTGCATACTCTTTGACCATGCCGGCAAAGTGATTGCCGTGAGTCAGAAGGAGCACCGGCAAATCTACCCCAGGCCCGGCTGGGTTGAGCATGATGCGCTGGAAATCTGGCACAATACGCAGGAAGTCATCCGTCAGGCCGTGAGCCTGATCAACGGTCCGGCGACGATCGTCGCCATCGGCATTACCAACCAGCGCGAGACGACCGTAGTCTGGGAACGCGCCACCGGGCGCCCCATCTACAACGCCATCGTCTGGCAAGATACGCGTACCGATGCTATTTGTCAGCATCTGGCCCAGGCTGGGGGGCAAGACCGCCTGCGTCCCAAGACCGGCTTGCCGCTGGCGACCTATTTCTCTGGCCCGAAAATCAAGTGGCTTCTGGACAATATTCCTCAGGCACGCCAGCGCGCCGAGCGCGGTGAATTGCTGTTCGGCACGATGGACACCTGGCTCATCTGGAATCTGACCGGCGTGCACGTAACCGATGTCACCAACGCCAGCCGCACCCTCCTCATGAACCTGCACACTCTCGATTGGGACGATGAAATCCTGGCTTTGCTTGACATTCCTCGCGCCATGCTGCCGGAGATTCGCTCCTCTTCAGAGACCTACGGGCAGGCCAAAGGCAACCTGGACGGCGTGCCGGTGGCCGGCGATCTGGGCGATCAGCAGGCCGCGCTCTTTGGTCAGGCCTGCTATGTGCCGGGGGAGGCCAAAAATACCTATGGCACAGGTTGTTTCATGCTCCTCAACACGGGCGAAACGCCCATCCCCTCGACCTCCGGCTTGCTGACCACCCTGGGCTACAAAATCGGTGCGCGTCCAGCAGTCTATGCTCTCGAAGGTTCGATCGCGATCACCGGTGCGCTGGTGCAGTGGCTGCGCGATAATCTGGGCCTGATCACGAAATCCTCCGATGTGGAAGACCTGGCGCGCACGGTCGAGGACAACGGCGGCGTTTACTTCGTCCCGGCCTTCAGCGGCCTGTTCGCGCCTTACTGGCGCTCCGATGCGCGCGGGGTCATCGTGGGCCTGACGCGCTACGTCAACAAAGGGCACCTGGCTCGCGCGGCGCTGGAAGCCACGGCCTACCAGACGCGCGAGGTGCTGGAAGCGATGGAAGCCGATTCCGGCGTGAAACTGACTGCCCTCAAAGTGGACGGTGGTATGGTGGTCAACGAACTGCTCATGCAGTTCCAGGCCGATATCCTGAACGTGCCCGTCATCCGTCCGACCGTAGTCGAGACCACGGCTCTGGGCGCGGCCTACGCCGCTGGCCTGGCCGTTGGCTTCTGGAACAGTCTCGAAGAACTGCGCGCCAACTGGGGCAAAGATAAAGAATGGCAACCGGCCATGGACGCGGCGACCCGTGAGCGCCTCTACGCCGGGTGGAAGAAAGCCGTCACCCGCACTTTCGATTGGGTGTGACTTCCGCCGCAGTGTCCCATCCTGCCAGCGATTTGTGGAGGAAAACGTTTCCTATGAAAACCCGCCAGCAAATCCTTGACCATCTCCGCCAATCTCCGAACGTGTCGGTCCTCATTACCGGAGCAGGCATCAACGGCATAGGCGTCTTTCGCGACCTGGCGCTGCAAGGCGTGGACGTGCTCCTGATTGATCGCGCGGATTTCTGCTCTGGTGCCTCAGCCGCCTCCTCGCGCATGGCCCATGGCGGGATTCGCTACCTGGAAAATGGCGAGTTCGCTCTGGTGCGCGAGGCAGTCCGCGAGCGCAACCGCCTGATTCAGAATGCTCCCACGCTGGTCAAGCCATTGCCAACGGTGATTCCCATCTTCAAAACGTTCTCCGGCCTGTTCAACGCGCCGCTGAAGTTTCTGGGCTGGCTGGAAAAACCGGCGGAACGCGGCGCCCTGATCATCAAAATCGGTTTGATGCTGTACGATGCTTATACCGGCCGGCAACGCGTGGTGCCGCGTCACCGTTTTGAGAATCGCTCCCAGGCCCTGCGACGCTTCCCACGCTTGAACCCACAGGTACGTTACATCGCCACCTATTACGATGGCCTGTTCCTTTCCCCGGAACGCCTGGCCCTGCAACTCGTCCTGGACGGCGAGGCTGAAGGACCACACGCGCGCGCCCTCAACTACGTCAGCCTGATCGGCGTTGCAGAAAATACTGTCCTCCTACGGGATGAGTTGACCGGTTCGACCATCAGCCTGCATCCCCAATTGATCGTCAATGCCGCCGGCCCCTGGATTGACCGCGTCAACCATCACCTGGGCCTGTCAACGCGCTACATCGGCGGGACAAAAGGCTCGCACATTGTCCTCAACAACCCCGAACTGCGCGCCGCCATCGGCGATTACGAATTCTTCTTCGAGAACAAAGACGGGCGCATTGTGCTCATCTTTCCTCTCTTCGATAAGGTCATGATCGGCACCTCCGACATCCCGATTGACGACCCGGATACGGCACGCTGTACAGAGGAAGAAGTGGACTATTTTCTGGAGATGGTCGGGCGCGTTTTCCCCGATATTCCGGTCAGGCGTGAGCAAATCGTTTTCCGCTTTTCTGGCGTGCGGCCACTGGCCTACACGCGAGCGCGCAACGCTGGCCAGATCACCCGCTCCCACCACCTGCGCCTGGACTATTGCGGGTCAATGCCGGTTCTTTCACTGGTTGGCGGTAAGTGGACCTCTTTTCGTGCCTTCGCCGAACAGACTACAGACCGCATTCTGGTTCTGCTTGGGCAATCGCGCCGCGCCCATACCAGAGATTTGCCCATTGGCGCCGGCGCCAACGCTGCGGCGCTCAAGACTACCGCCGATTTCAGTGCGGCTGAAATCAGCGCGATAGCACGAACGGAGAAAATCGTTCATCTCGACGATTTGATTCTGCGCCGCACGTTGCTGGCCTATCTGGGGCTTCTCAACCGTCCCTTGCTGGAGCAACTGGCAGACTGGCTGGGCGAGGCGCTGGGCTGGTCCGCAGAGCAGAAACAAGCCGAGATCAGCCGCACGATCAATATTCTCGTCCATCATCACGGCGTGTCCTGGTGACCTTGTTCCCCCGGCACGCTGGCGGACTCGCGCAGCGATGACGTCGTCGCCGCTACTCAGGAGGCTCGTGATACCGCAGGAGCCTCCTGAGTGTTTCCTCCCACATCGTTCGCACGGTCAGGAAAGCGGCACTGTCTCTATCGCCGGGGCCACGCCATAGGCGCGCGCCTTCTCGAACTTGAACTGTTGTGTGTACAGGCGATAATACTGGCCGCGCCGCCGCAACAAATCCGCATGGCTACCCTGCTCCACAATGCGCCCATTTTCAATGACCAGAATGCGGTCGGCGCGCTTGATGGTCGAGAGGCGGTGGGCAATGACGAACGAGGTGCGGCCGCGCATCAGGGCTTCCATGCCGCGCTGAATCAGGGCCTCCGTCAGGGTATCCACGCTGGAAGTCGCCTCGTCCATAATGAAAATCTCGGGGCGAGCCAACACGGCACGGGCGAGACTGATGAGTTGTTTCTGCCCCACAGAAAGCAAATTGCCGCCTTCCCCAACTTCCTGATCGTACCCTTTCTCAAAGGTCATGATGAAGTCGTGAGCACCGGCAATTCTGGCGGCCTCCTCGACCTCCGCGTCGGAAGCGTCCAGCCGCCCATAACGGATATTCTCGCGAATCGTACCGGAGAACAGGTGCGGCGTCTGAAGCACAACACCCAGGCGCGAATGGAGGCTCTCCAACGTGTACTCCGTATAGTCTCGCCCGTTGAGGCGAATAACGCCACGCTTCGGCTCATAGAAACGGCAGAGCAGGTTAACAAGAGTGGTCTTTCCACCGCCGGTCGGGCCAACCAGAGCAATCGTTTCCCCGGGCTGGACTTTCAAAGTGAAATCCTGCAGGATGGGTTGATCCTCTTCGTACCAGAACGAGACATGGTCGAATTCAATCTCGCCCAGCAAGGTCTGCGCCGGAATGGCCCCAGGACGGTCGCGCACTTCGGCAGGAGTATCGAGCAAGGTGAAAATGCGTTCGGCAGAAGCGACGGCGTGTTGCATCTCGGCATAGACCCGCGCCAGGTCCTGTACCGGCCAGATCATGAAGGTCAGGTAGGAGACGAAGGCATGGATATCGCCAACACTGAAGTTCCCTACCTGGCTCTGCAAGCCGCCGTACCAGACAATCGCGCCGAGGGCGAAGGCCGAGACGATTTGCACGGCAGGCAGGAATAACGCCGAAAGCCAGGCCGCGCGGTAAGAGGCATGGTACATTTCATCGGTCAGATGGGCAAACTCGATCAGGTTCTCCTCCTCGCGTCCCAGCGCCTTGACCACGCGCACGCCTTGAATGGTTTGATTGTACTCGCCGGTGATCTTGGAGTTCAGACGCCGCGCCCGGCGGAATTCGGCCAGAATCCGTTTGCGGAAGTTCACGGCAATGATCAGCAGGATAGGAATGGTAGCAAAGACTGTCAGTGCCAGCCGCCAGTTAATGGAAAGCATAAAAACCAGCGAGGCCGCGATGCTGACCAATGCCCAGGTCACATCCAGCAAGCCCCACGTCATCAAATCGGCGACACGCCCTGAGTCGGAGGTCACGCGCGCCATCAAACGCCCGACCGGGTTCTGGCTGTAGTAAGAAAGGGAAAGTTCCTGCAAGTGATTGAACACGGCCTTGCGCAGTTCATACTGAATGCGTTCACCCAGAATGCCAACCGTGTAGATGAAACCAAAGACCATGGCGGCCTGAACAATCTGCAAGCCGCCATAGTAAGCGGCATAGCGCAAGAGAATCGGGAAATCCTTTTGACTGATTCCCTGATCAATCATCGCGCGGTTGAGGTAGGTGAAAACGGCATCGAGCAGCGCGGTTGTGCCGATGGCCAGCAGGAAGCCTGCCAGCCGGAGTCGGTGCGGTCGCAGCAAAGCCACGATGCGCCGCAGCGTGGGAGCAGTCAATGGACTGGTATATTCCTCTTCTTCAAGTTCGATCAGTTCGTCCGACATAGCAAGTCTCCATTCTGATGAGGGCGTTCACGGTTTACGTCTCCAGGGCTATCTCTTCTTGCAGTTCTTCTTCAATCCGGGTCTGAATCTCATACATCTGGCGATACATACCATCCTGATTCAACAGTTCCGCGTGCCTGCCCCTCTGTACGATTCTGCCCTTATCCATCACCAGGATCAGGTCGGCGTTCATGGCAGATTGGAGACGATGGGTGATGATGAACGTCGTACGGCCTTTCATCAGATGGTTCAAGGCAGCGCGAATCTCAGCCTCGGTCTCTGTATCCACGCTGGAGGTCGAGTCATCGAGAATCAGGAGGCGCGGATTCTTGAGGAGCGTGCGCGCGATCGCCACGCGTTGTCTTTGCCCGCCGGAGAGAGTCACGCCCTTTTCCCCAACCAGCGTGTTATATCCTTGCGGGAAAGAAAGTATGGTCTCGTGAATCGCGGCCGCGCGGGCGGCGCGTTCCACTTCTTCGTCCGAAACCTGACGCCCAACGCCGTAGGTGATGTTATCCCGTATCGAACGACTGAACAGGAACGGTTCCTGTTCCACAGTGCCGATTTGCGCGCGCAGGTAACGAGGCGGATAGGCTTTCAGTTCCACGCCATCCAGTAAGATGCGGCCAGAGGTGTATTCATAAAAACGCGGCAACAGGTTGACCAGCGTGGACTTGCCGGAACCGGTGGAACCGAGCAAAGCCACCACCTCGCCTGCCCTGACGGCGAAAGAAATGTTCTGCAAGACCCCGGTATTTTCGCCATCGTACCGGAAACAGACATTCTCAAAGACGACCTCGCCGCGCAGTGGATGCTGTGGGTAGAACTCGCCCTCGGTCAACGCTTCACGTTCCTGACGGACAATATGCATCAGGCGATCATACGAAACCAAACTGGTCGAGGTGTTGACGATGATACGCCCCAGATTACGCATGGGCCAGATCAACCAGACCACCAGCCCCACATAAGCCGGGTATGTGCCTAACGTGAGCTCACCCTGTATCACCAGAAAGCCGGCGTAGAGAAAGCCGGCCAGCATCTGGAAACCGCATAACAGGTCCGAGAGTGGCCAGAACAGCGAATGCATTTTGAGCAGGCGGCGGCCACGCAAAAATTTTTCCCAGTTATCCTGTTCAAATTTTTCCTTTTCGTAACGCTGACGGGCAAATGCCTTGACCACCCGCACGCCGGTCAGGTTCTCTTGAAGCGTGGTCGATAACTTCGCTTCCTGCTCCTGATACGCCTCGTAGGCCTGGGAAACTCGCTGGAAAAACCAGATCGAGACCGCCACAATCAGAGGAACAGCCACAATGGAGGCCAGGGCAAGTTTCCTGGAAAGGCTCCAGATAGCGACAAAGTTGATGACGAACAGCAGCAGGATGCGTCCGATATTGATGGCCTGGTCATTGAAAAACTTGCGCAGCGAATCGACATCGGAAGTAACGCGCTCAATGAGGTCGCCGGTGGGCGTCTGGCTGTGATAAGAAAGGCTCAACCGCTGCAGATGGTCGAAGAGAAAATTGCGCAAGCGACGGGTGATGTTTTCAGCCGCGAAGGATGCCAGACGATTGGAAAGGTAGGCAAAACCGCCTTCCACGAAGGCCAGCCCGACGAACGCCAGGGCAAGCCAGGGCAAAGTCTGGGCCAGCGTGCCGGCAAAGGGACGGACAGCGCCGGTAATCGTATCGGCGAAATGGCGCAATAAAAGGTACGTTGCCGTCTTGGCCAGGGCCGAGATCGCCAGCGTCAGGTTGGCAATCAGGTAGAGAGTGCGGTAGCCGCTCATCATGTGCCACAAACCAGCCAGTTTCTTTTGCCCAAGCAGGCGGCGAAAGTCGAAGTAAGGAAGAGAAGGAGAGGTTTCCATATGCCTTTTGTCCAAAGGATAAAAAAGACCACGATGCAGAGCGCACCGTGGTCTTAAGCCTCTTTTGCAGGTTCTTTCAGGCAACAGGCGCACTCCGCGGAGGTAGAATCCAGTACCCGGCGTCGGAGACGCGATCAAACATACGGGTTAAATCGGAGAAGAACACCATGCGCCAGCCTTTGTTCAAAGAAATTGTTTGACAATGATTTTACCTGAGAGAGAGCCGACCGTCAAGCGCGTCAAGGATGCCCGAACTCAGGCGACCAGCCGCGTGCGCGCCGCTTACGGCCCCGTCTCAGCCGCCTGCAGCGGAAACATCAGGCTGATTTGCAGCCCACCCTGCGGACGATTGCACGCCGTGATGCGCCCTCCCTGCGCCTCGGTCAACTGTCTGGCGATGGCCAGTCCCAGACCGGCGCCGCCGCTGGCGCGCGAGCGCGCCTTATCCCCTCGCCAGAAGCGGTTGAAGATCCACGGCAAATCCTCTTCGGCTACCCCTGGCCCGCTATCGGCAATGGTAATTTCTACGCCATCAACCCGATGGCGAATGGTTACTTCTATGGCGCTGTCCGGAGGGGCAAAACGCAAGGCGTTGTCAATCACATTCCCGACAACCTGCTCCAACCGTTGGGGATCGACCAGAACAGGTGGAGTGGCTTCGGCCTGAAGGCGGAAGGTAACCCCTCGCTCTGCCGCCTGAGGCGCGAAGAGACTCAACGTGCGCTCGATCACTTCCTGAACCTGTATCGGACGTTTTTCCAGGGGCAATTGTCGCGTCTCGGCCAGAGCCAGCAGGCGCAAATCCTCCACCAGCCGCTCCAGCAGATAGGTCTCCTCCAGAGCATCGGCCACATGCTCCTCGCTGGTTGGGTAAACCCCATCCAGAATTCCTTCCAGACGGCCTTTGAGGATGGTCAGTGGTGTGCGCAGTTCATGGGCAATGTCGGCGAACAGGGCCCGGCGTTCATTTTCGGCGCGCGCCAGCGACTCGGCCATCGCATTGAAATGCTCGCCCAGAGCGCGCAAGTCATCGTTTCCTCCGCCCAGTGGAACACGCACGGAAAAGTCACCGGCAGCGACCGCCTGCGCAGCAGCAATAACCTCGGCCAGAGGGTTGACAAAACGTCTCATCAGCAACATGCCGATCAGCAATGTCAAAATACCGAGAAAAATAGCAATCAGACCAATGGAGGCTAACAGATCAAAGATAAACGGCCAGGGATAAGGCGCCAGGCGGCGTTCCAGATACAGCCCCCCTACAGGATGGCCGGCAGCAAACAAGATCAGGTGTTGCTCCCCCTGGCGAGGCTGATACATGTTCCCCACCTGAGGCGCATCTGCCCTCCCGTGATAAACCACAACGCGCCCCTCGCCATCCACCAGGATGGCCCGCTGCCATTCTTCCCGAAACGCGGGGTCAGGCGACAAAACCGTTTGTACGTCCTGCCAGCTGCCACGCCCCAGGTAATACGACTCCAGAATTGTTACCAGCGGTGAACGATAGAAAGGGTTGCGCCGGGTGGCTGAACTGATTCGCTGCGCCATCAGCGCCAGCATCAGCACCACTATCAGCAAGACAACCAGACCGAATGAACGCAGCAGAATCAAAAACAGCCGCCGCCGAATGGCACGCACGGAGGCGCTTTGGGTGCTCATGGGGATCGCTCCACAAACTTATAACCTGCACCATAGACGCTGACAATGTAACGATGGCCGCTTTCTGGCGACTCAATTTTACGGCGAAGATTGCGGACATGGGAATCGATGGCGCGTTCGTAACTTTCGAACGCCACCCCTCGCAGCGCGTTCAGCAACTGGGAACGCGAGAAAATGCGCCCCGGATGACTGGCCAGAATGGCCAGTAAATCGAACTCGGTCGGCGTCAGCGTCACTTCACGGCCAGGCAGGCAGACGCACAGTCGGCCCCGATCCAGAGTCATGTCGCCCACCCGTAAAATCATGGGCGGGGACGCCTCGTTGCCGACACGCCGCAGCACCGTCCGCACCCGGGCGACCAGTTCACGGGGACTGAAAGGCTTGGTAATATAATCATCAGCGCCCAGTTCCAGGCCAACGAGTTTGTCCGCCTCTTCCACGCGCGCCGTCAGCATAACTATAGGAACGTTGCTCTCACGACGAAGTTCGCGACAGACATCCAGCCCATCCATGCCCGGCAGCATCAAGTCCAGAATAATCAAATCGGGATGTTCGCGGCGGGCAATTGCCAGGCCGCTGACGCCATCGCCCGCGCGCAGCACCTCAAAGCCCGCCGCGTTCAGGTAATCCCGACAGATATCTACAATCTTTGGCTCGTCTTCAATCACCAGAATCCGTTTGCTCATTTCCTGTGCCAGTATCCAACGAAGGACAGGTTGACCTCATCCCGAACTCCTCGCCGCCATTCCAGCCCGACGCCATGAGCGGCCACGATCAGCCCGACGCTGCAGAACGGTACGCTCGCCGTGAAACTGGCAGCAGAAGCAAGACGATCACCGCCAGGGCAAAGACGATTTCCACCGCGCGCAGGGCAAAGGTCGCCAGTGACCACACCAGACGGGTCATCCGCCAGGTCATTGCCAGTGGCCCAAAGGAACGCAGCGGGAACATGCCGGACAGCGCGCCAATCAGCACCAGCGCGGCCAGTACGAGTGCTAGCGTGGCCCCCCACCCCTTCCCTTTCCACAAACCAACTGCCGCCAGAATCGCCAACGCCAGCAAGGCCAGGTTCCACCACAGGCCGATCAGACGGATGAACCGCATCAGGACGAAAGCAACAGGCATCTGGCGAGCAGGAAAATTCGGGAGGTTTTGAAATTGCCTCTCGTTCCTTTCAGGCGGTTGCCGCCATTCCGGCAAACGTTGACTCAGCCCGGGACGCTGCTCCAGGGCAGGAACCGGCGAGAGATACCGTTGCCACAGGCTGATGCCCGTCTTCCCGAGCATCAAAAGTACCAGCAGAATGCCAGCGACAATCAGTGTAAGCGGTCGTTTCGTTTCCATAATTTTACCTCCGATACAATTTATTTTACCCACCGGAGTAACAGGGAAAAGCGGGGGTGCTACTCATACCGTAACGCTTCCATAGGATGCAGACCCGCCGCCTGATACGCCGGATAGATACCAAAAAACAGGCCTACCAGAGCCGCCGAAGTAAAAGCGAGCAAGAGCGTATTGACCGTGAGACGCGCGGTAATCAGGCCAGAGGCAGTCAACAAGCCAGCCACAGCACTGCCCAGCAGAATCCCTATCAACCCGCCGCACACGCTCAAAACCAGAGTTTCGATGAGAAATTGAGCCAGAATAGCACGCCGTTTGGCACCCACCGCTTTGCGCAGCCCGATTTCGCGCGTTCGTTCTCGCACAGAGACCAGGGTAATATTCATGATTCCAATGCCGCCTACCAGCAAAGAAATCGCCGCAATCGCGCCCAGCAGGGCCGTCAACGTGCTGGTAACACCGCTCAGGGCGCTTAACATCTGACTCTGACTCGAAATGGTGAAGTTCAGCTCATCTCGCAAAGTCAGGTTATGTTGCTTGCGCAGGGTGAATTCCACTTTCTGGATAATCGTATCCACCTGATCGGCCTGATAGGCCGAGAGGAGGATGCCGGAAAGGGCGCGCTTCCCCTTGTTGACCGCCAGGCGGCCAAAGACACGGCTATAACCGGTTTGCAGAGGGATTAAGACAACATCATCGGTGCCGCCGCCAAAGCCCATATTGCCCTTTGCTTCCAGCACACCTACAACCGTAAAAGAAATACCGTTAATGGTAATCTGCCGGCCGAGGGGATTCAGACCAGCAAAAATTTCACTGGCAGTCTGCGCGCCAAGCACGGCCACGCGCGCCTCGCTGACGTTATCCTGGCGGCGCAAAAACCGTCCGCGCGCCACAGTGTACGTGCGCACCGTCAAGAATTCCGGCGTCGTACCAACCACACTGTACTGTGACTGCCGGTTCTCATACTTGATGGTGGCCTGAGTCTGATAGTAGGGCGCGATGAGCGCCATATCGCCCACAGATTCGACAACCGCCTCGTAGTCGCGGTAGTACAGACTCGACATCAGGGAGGGAGACGCCAGCGAAGGTCCCAGGCGCGTAAACAAACGCCCTGCCGAGACGGTAATGAGGTTGGTACCAAGACTCTGTACGCGGCTGGTTACGTCCGCCGTTGCGCCCTGACCAACCGACATCAGTGCCACTACTGCCGCCACACCAATGATGATGCCCAACATGGTCAGGCCTGAGCGCAGTTTATTGGCCAGCAGTGCTCGCCAGGCAATGCGAAAGTTCTCGACAATCAAAGGAAGATTCATGTCTTTTGCTCCTCCTGCATGGCTACCAGCGGCTTCTGGATTTTTTCTTCCCGGATAACCCGACCATCCTTGAGATGCACCACGCGATGGGTGTGGCGAGCAATGAACGCGTCGTGGGTTACATAGACAATGGTTTTGCCAAGTTCGCGGTTAAGGCGCTGAAAGAGCGCGATAATCTCCATGCCGGTCTTGCTATCCAGATTACCAGTCGGTTCGTCGGCCAGCAGAATTGCCGGGTCATTGACCAGCGCACGGGCAATCGCCACGCGTTGCTGTTCGCCACCAGAAAGCTGGTTGGGATGATGACGCCAGCGGTCGGCCAGGCCCACAATTTCCAGCGCACGACGCGCCAGTGCCTCACGTTCGCGCCCTCGCTGGCCGTTGTACAACAACGGCAGCATGACGTTTTCCAACGCCGTTGTACGCGGCAGGAGGTTGAACTGTTGGAAAACAAAGCCAATCCTCTGACTGCGAATCTCGGCCAGACGATCATCGCTCAACCGCTCTACCGTCTGTCCCTCCAGGCGATAAACGCCCTGCGTCGGCACATCCAGACATCCCAGAATCGCCAGCAAGGTGCTTTTGCCAGAGCCAGAAGGCCCCATAATGGCAACCATCTCGCCGGCTCGAATCTGTAAACTGACATCATCCAGCGCATGCACCGTCGTAGCACCCAGCGGGTAAACCTTAGTCAGATGCTCTACCTCAATCATGGCATCCCTCGCATAATCACGCCGCCCGCTCCCGGCTCTCCTCGCCCTCCAAACGTTGTCGTGGTCGCCGCTGACGACAGAAGGAGAACGCGGTCGCCTGGCTGGAGATCGCCGCTTACCTCCACGCGATCATCGTCCAGAATCCGCCCACTCACGACATCCACACGCTGATAACTGCCATCCGCTTTTACCAGATAAACATACTCGCCGGCGTCATCGCTCTGAACAGCCGCCGCCGGCACGGTTAGCGCTGCGCGTGGTTCGCCAAGTTGAATGGTGACATCGGCGGTCATGCCGACGAGCAGACGCGGGTCCGATTCGTCCAGTTCCACGCGGACGTCGAAATACAGGACGCCCTGGTTGACCGTTCCCAGCGGGTTGATGGCAGTCACTTTGCCATTCAAGGTCAGATCAGGCAATGCCTCCGCCACCACCGTGGCCTTATCGCCAACCTGCACCTGGAGAATTTTGGATTCATCCACCGAGACGGTCACAGACAATCTGGAGCGGTCCAGCAATTCAATGCCCAGAGAACCGGCTTCCACGACATCGCCGGGCTCATTGTTGATGAAAACCACCTCGCCATCGAAAGGGGCAATCAGATACTGGGCATTCACCCGATTCTGAGCTTCCTGCACGGCTGCCTGCGAGGCCACGACGTCGTTTGGATCAGGGCCGTCTTTCAGCCGTTCCCACTCGCGTTGAGCGTCTTCCAGTTGGGCTTTGGCCACCGCCAGCTGCGCCTCTGCTTTGGCAATGTCAATCTCGCTGGGCTTGCCCAGATACCAGTTGAGCGTCGCCAGGGCGCGATCGCGCGCCTGCCATGCCGCGTAGAGATTGCTGTACGCCTGGGCTTTCAGAGGATTATCGTCCGGCAAGGAGGCATATTGATCGTAAATCTTCTGGGCCTCGTCAACGCGCTTCATGGCCAGCGCGTACTGCGCTTCGGCGTTTTCGATTGTCTCCGAACTGGCGCGCTTGCCGGTGACGTTGTAGTAGTTGCGTTCGGCATCCTTCACAGCCTGTTGGGCCGCCGCCAGGTTCAATTGCGCCTGAGCAGCGGGAGTTTTGGAATGAAGCAGGGTATCCAGATTGCGCTGTGCGGCGACCAGATCTGCTTCGGCGAGGATAATGTTTTGCGGCAACGAGGTTTTTGCCAGCGTTGCCAGCACCTGGCCGGCTGTGACGTAGTCGCCGACATGAGCGTATACCGATTCTACAGTACCGCTTGTTTGCCAGGTCAACACAGCCGACTGACGCGCGCGCACGGAGCCAGTCGCGCCGATGGTGGCCGTCAACGTACCACGCTCCAGACGACTTGTTTGCCATGCCGCGATGGCATTGTTGCCGGCCTGGCCTCGCCATAGAAAATACATCCCGATCAGTACAACCAAAACGGTGACAGCAATGGCAGCGATGCGGTATTTCTTCATAGCGACCTCCGTGGATTCGATGAGTTTACTGGCCGAAAGTTGCATTGGCTGACGCTGGAACAGGAGCTGTCGTCTCCAGTAATTTTAACTCGCGGTAGGTAAGCGTCCACACGTTGGACTCGTATACCAGATATAAAGCGGAGAGGAAAAAGAGAGGGGCGAAAAGGACGGTGAAGAAGACCGGCAGGGCCAGGAGAATGCCGATCAGCCAGTTCAGCGGCGCGGTGGTGAACAGGCTGGCGATGCCAAACGCGAGGGCGCCGGGAATCGCCGCGATCAGAGCCGCCGGCAAGAGTAAAAGGAGGTAGAGGGGAATCAGCAGAAAGAACGCTATGAAGCCGAAGATGCTGAACCCAATGCGGATTCCCAGCATAATCAACCCCACGAGAAGAGCATCTTTCCAGTGCCTGCCGACCATCTGCCAGCCATTGCGCAGGGAAGCCAGTGTGCTCATGCCCTCCAGAGCGGCCATACGGCTGAAGAACTGACGCAGCAAGTCGATGAAGACTCCAATCAGCATGACCACAAACATAAAGAGGAAAATCCAGCCTGTAAAGGCAACGATAACCAGCGCAGGGGCCTCGTTGGGCCAGCGGTTGATGGCTGCGATGAGCAGCACGATGCTCCCTCCTATGAACAACGCGACCGCCAGCACCACGGGCAGGACGACAATCAAGTCAATCAACCACAGGCGGAAGGCGCGCCGATTCCAGCCCAGTCGCCACCCCTGGCGGAAACCGACTTTTACCCCGCTCTGCTCGTATTCATCCACCATGCGCATGATGGCCGTTTCAGACACGTAGCGCACAATCGCCTGAAGAATGCCGATCAGCAGCACAAAGGACAGAACGGCTACCCCAATCCATATCAGGGTTGAGACGTGTGCTTCGGGATGCTCGATCAGCGGGAGAACGTCTTTCTCGAACCACTCTACCAGCGTGCGCAGCGCGGGGGGCATGGTCCGCACGTCCCAATGTTGCATTGGTGGAATGTGGGAATCCGGGAGGCGGAAGCTGGTATTGCCGCGACCCACCCCACCGCCCCCACCGCTGGTCAGGGCAAACAGCAGGCCAAAAACCCACAGGATACGGTAATCCCAGAGAATTTGAGCCGAGCGTTTGAGGATTTTGCCAATGTTAATCATGGTTATTTTCCTTTCTGATCTGAAAGATTATGCGGCGCTTACAACGTGAGCGATCACACGATTGCGTCGCAGCAACCAGCCTACCCAGAGCCAGTAAAGCAAGGCGATGCTGGCCTGACTGGCAAAATTCTGCCAGAGGTGATGGTACCAGAGGTTGAACGTATAGAACACGGCCAGGAGAGATTGCGCGGGCGCGCTCAGCCACCGGCTCAGGAAGTGCCCGACGACGCTCCAGAAGGTCGCCTCATCAGGACGAAGCGCCGGGACGCCGAGCGACGTCAGGCCGATGCCCTCGGCAACGCCGAAAAGGTTCCCGGCAATAATAGCCAGGTGGAGTACCAGCCAGAGGGTTAACAGAGCACAGGGCGCCAGCCAGGCGGTCGGAGTGAGAAAACGCCGCCGCGCCGGGAATGCCTGCGGCCGGGCCGGCAAACGACGGAGCAAGTGGGAGGCAAAATGCTCCGCCTGGGGAAACGCAGGAGCCGGAGCCGCGCGAAGCAGGGCAACGAGGCGGGACAGTTGCGCATATTCGTTCCGACAGGCCTCGCAATCTGCCAGATGTTGTTCAACCTCTTGCTGACGGATAGCGTCCAGTTCGCCATCCAGGCAGGCATTCAGGGCAAGACGTATGGATTCATGCATGGTGCTCCTCCACGAGTTCCAGCAGCAGACAGCGCAGGCGTTCGCGCGCGTAACTGAGACGAGACATGACCGTGCCCGGCGGTATATCCAGTGTAGTGGCTATCTCCTGATACGAAAGTCCGCCGTATTCACGCAGGACGAGGACCGCACGCGCGGCTGGCGGCAGGCTTTGGATGGCTTGCTGGATACGAGTTGCCTGCTCGCGTTTGACCACCACGGTTTCCGGGTCTTCACTGGGGTCGGCCATTTCTTGAATCTCCATGGCTGTGGTCACAGGCAACGCTCTGCGCTGACGCAGCCGGTCGAAGGCCAGGTTGACGGCGATGCGGTACAGCCAGTTGCGGAACGGCGCCGGGAGTTGGAACGAGGAGAGATTCAACCAGGCGCGTACGAAAGTTTCCTGCGCCACGTCCTCGGCCAGCGTCACTTCACCACAGAGGCGATAAACCACCGCCACGACTCCCGGGTAAAAACGCTGCACCAGTTCGCCGAAGGCTTCCTTATCTCCGTCGCGAGCCAGTTCGATCAGTCTGCGCTCGGTTTCCTGATAATCCAGTTCAACCACAACGTACTCTCGCTCTCTGCCTGTTAATACGTAAGACAGGGGAATTTTATTCGGATTGCCTCGTGTTATCCTGAATCGTATCACAGGCCTGGCGTTTTCCCCGGATTCTGGATGCGTTGTTGCGGTACTGGCAACAAATCTGTTGTATCATGGGATTGTCTTAAAGAATAACCTGCTGTGGAGTCTGTATATGTCACGCGCGGCGAATAAGGCGTCTCGTCTTATGCAAATAGAGAATCTTCTCCTTGCTCATCCGGAGGGCCTTCCACAAGCGGAACTGGCGCGTCGTCTGGGGGTGGCGCGCTCCACTATCCTGCGCGATCTCCCTGACTTGCCGGCCCATATTTATCAGGATGACGATGGTCGTCTGAAGATTGATCGTGCGGCCGATCTTATCCACATCTGTTTGAACCTGCATGAGGCGCTGGCGATTCATCTGGCAGCGCGCCTGCTGGCAACGCGCATGGACAAACAAAACCGTCATGCTGCCGCCGCTTTGCGCAAGTTGGGTCTGGCCATGGAGCGTTGGGCCAGCCGCATCAGCGCCCACGTTTTGCAGTCAGCAGATATGATGGACGACGCCGCCCGGCGCGATGATCCGGTCTACCTGCAGGTCCTGGAAACCCTGACTCTGGCCTGGGCTGAGCAGCGCAAAGTGCACATCTGGCATCAAGGCGAGCCTGGGGCGCAGGCGTCTGAGTATCTGGTCAGCCCCTATTTCATCGAACCCTACGCGATTGGGCAGACTACTTACGTCATAGGGCTGGCGCGCCTGATCTCTGAGCCAGGGTGGGAGATAGAGAAAATGCGCACGTTCAAAGTCGAACGCATCCGTCGTGCCGCTCTCACGCGCGAACCGTATCAGATTCCCACGACGTTCGACCCCAGCGATTTGCTGGCTGATGCCTGGGGGATTTGGTATACTGAAGGTGAACCGGTCGAGGTGGTATTGCGTTTTACACCGGCTGTGGCGCATCGGGTGCAGGAAACGCGCTGGCACCGCTCGGAGCAAACAACCCTGGAAGCAGATGGATCCGTGATCTGGCGGGCGCGCATTGCCGAACCCAGAGAGATGCTGCCGTGGATCCGCGGCTGGGGCGCCGATTGCGAGGTGCTGGAGCCGGAGTCACTGCGCAAAGCGCTGACCCAAGAGGCAAAGAGGCTGATGGAGGTATATGGGTGTGGTGCATGATACTCAAAAGGAATGCTTCTATGCACATAGTCGCGAGGACGTTCTCGAATCTGAATGGCAGCCGTTGATCGAGCATCTGACCCGCGTGGCGGATTACGCTGCCAGGTTCGGGCGCGACGCAGGCGTGGCGGAACTGGCAAAAGCGGCGGGGATGATTCACGACCTGGGCAAGTATTCCAAAGAATTTCAGGCGCGGCTGCGCGGCGCAAAAATCAGAGTGGACCACGCCACCGCAGGCGCGAAGGAGGTGATTCAGGTCTTCAAAGATACGCCGCATGAAAGGCTTGCCACCCTGCTGGCGTATTGCGTCAGCGGGCATCACACGGGCTTGCTGGATTACGGCAGCCCGACCGATTTGCCTGGCGATGGCACGTTGACGGCACGCTTGAAAACCGAGGTGTGCGATTACAGCGCCTATAAAAGCGAGATAGATATTTCCGCGCTGGCACTGCCGCAACGGTTACCCATCCGCCCGCTGAAGGGGCAGTTGGGCTTTTCGCTTTCGTTTATGATACGCATGATTTACTCCGCGCTGGTGGATGCGGACTTTCAGGAAACCGAAGAATTCATGCAGGGCAAAAAGCCGCGCGGCGGTCATGAGGACATTCCCACCCTGCGCGATAAGTTGAATGCTCACCTGCGTCAGTTCGAAAACCCAACCAGCGACATCAACCGCAAGCGCACCGAGACGCTCAAGGCGTGCGTGGAGAAAGCCGCGCAGCAGCCTGGCTTTTTCAAACTGACCGTGCCAACAGGCGGCGGCAAGACGCTGGCTTCGATGGCGTTTGCGCTCAATCACGCCGCCGCGCACGGCATGAAGCGCATCATCTACGTCATTCCCTTCACCACCATCATCGAGCAGAACGCGGGCGTCTTCAAGGAGATTCTCGGCGAAGAAAACGTGCTGGAGCATCACTCCAACTTCGATTGGGAGACCAAAAAGCGCGAGGCGGCAGAGCAAGCCGACGACCGCACGCACAGCGTCTATGCCAAACTCAAACTGGCGGCGGAGAATTGGGATATTCCGATTGTAGTCACAACCAACGTCCAGTTTTTCGAGTCGCTGTTTGCCAACAAATCGTCCCGCTGCCGCAAACTGCACAACATCGCCCAAAGCGTCATTGTCTTCGACGAAGCCCAGATGTTTCCGCGCGACTATCTGCGGCCTGCTATGAGCGCGGTGTGGGAACTGGTGACCAATTACGGCGCGAGCGCGGTCTTTTGCACCGCCACGCAGCCCAACCTGGAGCGCTTCCTACCCGCTGGTACGCCTGTCACGGAGCTGGCACCGGAGCCGCAGAAATTGTTCGACTTTTACAAGCGGGTGAAGATAGAAAATCTAGGAACACTCACCGACGATGAGCTGATCGCACGCCTGAATGCTCACAAGCAGGTTTTGTGCATCGTCAACACGCGCAAGCACGCCAGCGGATTGTTCGGAATGCTGGAGGGCGAGGGCAATTATCACCTTTCGACGTTGATGTGTCCCGCCCACCGAAGAGAGAAGTTGAAAGAGATTGAGCAAAGGCTGAAAGACGGTCAGCCTTGCCGCGTCATCTCCACGACGGTGATGGAAGCGGGCATTGACGTGGACTTTCCTGTCGGCTACCGTGCGCTCACGGGGCTGGATTCCATCAATCAGGCGGCGGGGCGCGTCAACCGAGAGATGAAGCGCGGCATCAGCGAGATGTTCATCTTCGAGCCGCAGTCGGAGTTCGTCAAGAAAACGCCGCGATACATTTCGCAGGCGGTGGAGGTTGCCCGCGCCGTCTTGCGCGACCATGCTGAGCAGCCAATTTCCATCCCCGCGATTGAGGCGTATTTTGGGCGGCTCTATTCGCTGCAAGACCCGCAGGCGTTCGATGTCAAGAAAATCATGGCGTGCTTTGAGGATAATGATGGCCAGTTCAATTTCGAGACGGCAGCGCGCGAGTTTCAGGTCATCGAAGACCCAACCGAGACCGTGATTATTCCGTTCAACGAGGAGGCGAAACATCTGATTGAGGAACTAAAACATACCCCATACCCATCATCCACCCTGCGAAAATTGCAGCCGTACACGGTTTCGATTTATCAGGGTGAGTTTGAGACGCTCAGCAGCAAGGGCGTGATTTTGACCATTGCGGAGGAATATGCGGTCTTGAATCCAGAACATTTTAACGAATACTACTCGCCCGATAGAGGCATACTCGTCCCCCAAAGCGTCGGCGGGGATGGGTTGTTTTTCTAGTCCAGCCCATGTCATTGCGAGGGCGGCGCTCCCTTCGGCTTCGCTCAGGGCATGCTTCCGCCCGAAGCAATCCGCCGTTGATTAGGAGATTGCTTCGACCTGCTCCGCAGGTCTCGCAATGACATACAAACCCGAAAGGAGGTTCAATACTATGGGATATGGGATCACCATTCGCGTGCGCGGGCCCTATGCGCTTTTCACCCGGCCCGAGATGAAGGTAGAACGAGTCAGTTACGATGTCATCACCCCATCGGCGGCACGCGGCATCATTGAGGCGGTCTATTGGAAGCCCGCCATCCGTTGGGTGATAGATAAAATCCACGTCCTGAGCGAAATTCAGTTCACCAACATCCGCCGCAATGAGGTGAGCGAAAAAGCGTCTGTGGATAATGCCATGCAGGTCATGAAGGGAGCGCAAAAACCGCTCTATATTTCCGCAGTGGATAGCCGTCAGCAGCGCGCTTCGATGGTTCTGAAGGACGTGGATTACGTCATCGAGGCGCACTTCGAGTTGACCGATAAGGCAGGCGCGGAGGACACTGAAGAAAAGCACTACAACATCGTCCTGCGCCGCCTGCGCCAGGGACAGCGCTTTCACGCGCCCTGCTTGGGGACGCGCGAATTCGGCGCGACAGTGGAACTCATCGAGGACAAGCGCGACATTCCCCCAAGTCCACTGAAAGGCGAGCGTGATCTCGGCTGGATGCTTTACGATCTGGATTTTTCGAATCCGCGCGACATCCGCCCGAAGTTCTTCAAAGCCAGGATGGTGGACGGCGTGATTGATCTGACGCATGTGGAGGTACGGCAATGATTTTGCAGGCGCTCTACAACTACTATCAGATTTTGCTCAAAGACGACTCGCTGGACATCGCCCCGCCAGGCTACAGCGCGGCAAACGTCAGTTTTGCGCTCAATCTCTCGCCAACGGGAGACTTGCTGGATATTTTCCCGTTTACCACCAAGTTCTTCGATGGCAAGAAAGAACGCGAGAGAAATTACCGCCGCATGATTGTTCCAGAGCAAGTCAAGCGGACAGGCGCAGTTCCGAACTTCCTTTGCGACAACTCCGCTTATGCCTTGGGAATTTCGGAGAAAGACCAGGATGAGCCTGAATACAGTCGCAAACGTTTTGAGGTTTTTCGTCAACTCAACATCGAAATTCTATCCAAAGCGAATAGCGATGTTGCCCGCGCAGTGATTGCCTTCCTGCATAAACACGACCCGCAAAGCGCCCGCCAGCATCCCGTCATTGCCCGCCATCTGGAAGCCCTGCTCGAAGGCGGCAACCTGATTTTTCAGGTCAACGGGCAAAGCACGCTGGAAGACCCTGAAATCAGGCGCGCTTGGGAAGAATACAAACTGGGACAGGAAGCCGTCGAAATGCAGTGCCTGGTGACAGGCAAGGTCGAACCGATTGCCCGCCTGCACCCCAGCATTCAGGGCGTGCGCGATGCTCAAGCAACTGGCGCTTCGCTGGTCAGTTTCAACGAACGCGCGTATGAATCCTACAATCGCATGAAAGGTCAGGGCTTGAATTCGCCCGTCAGTCAGCGCGTGGCTTCGGGCTATGGCGTGGCACTCAACTATTTGCTCTCCAACCAGAACCCGAATCGCAAAATTTACCTGGGCGATACCACGGTGGTTTATTGGGCAGAGAGTGAGAACAAAGGCTATGCCAGCGCGTTTGCGGCGCTCATCAACCCAGAGTTTTTGGAAGGCGAAAGCGCTGCAGACCAGACCGCCCGCAAAAAGGCTGAAAAGAAAATGGGCGAAACAGCGGAGAAAGTGCAGAAAGGACAGGCGTTGGATGTTTCCAAACTGCGCGAGGGGTTGGATGACAGCACGCGCTTTTATGTATTAGGGCTTGCACCCAATGCGGCGCGCCTGGCGGTGCGTTTCTTTCTCACCGAGCCATTTGGCGTGTTCGCCAAGCGCATCATGCAGCACTACGAAGACCTGAAAATCGAGAAGGAATTCGCCAATCAGCCCGATTACCTTTCGCCCTACCGCATTCTGGCGGAGTGCGTTTCACCCAAAGTAACGCGGCGGGACGATGAAGTGAAACAATCCTGGTCACTTTTGGGCGGGGCGCTGATGCGCGCCATTCTCACCGGCGCGCCCTACCCCGAAGGCTTGTACGCCGCCATGCTCAATCGCATCCGCCACGATTCGGATGAAACCAACGAGAAAGGCAAAACGCGCAGCGTCAAGATCAACTACGTCCGCGCTGCGTACATCAAGGCGCATTTGTTACGGAAATACCGCCGTCAAGGACACAATCCCTATCAGGAGGCTTTACAAATGTCACTCAACGAATCGTTTACCCATCCTGCTTATGTGCTGGGACGCCTGTTTGCCGTGCTGGAAAAAGCGCAGCGGGAGGCTGTCGGTCAAAACATCAACGCAACCATCAAAGACCGCTATTTCACGTCTGCCTGTGCCACACCTGCCAGCGTCTTCCCCACTTTGCTGCGGCTTGCCCATCACTGGACAGCCAAGGCCGAATACGGCAGCCTCATAGACAGGCAAATTCAGAGCTTGCTGGACATGCTCGACGCCAAGCCTT